>Ga0255393_10071_pt1 | contig 14613 bp, 6 predicted proteins | sample ANMaggSeSYBR01C8_FD_182122 | JGI IMG/M metagenome (GOLD analysis project Ga0255393, IMG submission 182122) | Sediment cell enrichment communities from methane seep in Santa Monica Basin, California, United Staets - ANME aggregate JGI... | ecosystem: Environmental > Aquatic > Marine > Cold seeps >... | reverse complement strand
ATCTTTTTGGGGTTGGAGAGATTCGCGCTTGTTTTCCTTCAGATGCTGCCGAGGGGAAAAATCATAGCATTGGCATAGATCCGGCAGTGGCGAATAAGTCTGATAAAAAGAAGCCGATCAGATTAATCGCTCCTCCATTTAAAAAACAAATCAATTCACTCACGCCAACTTTTAGCTGGCGCCCACTTTCTTCTGACACTATCGAATACCGCATTTTAATTTCAAAAGCTAACGGTAAAATTGTTCTGGATAAATGGATAAACAATAAAACCGCTTACACTATTTCATCTCAAAATCCGCTTGAAGATTTAACTGCTTACTACTGGATGGTCTATGGCTATAAAAATGATAAATTTGTTGAAAGCCCTGTCTGGTCATTCTGGGTAGATCAAAATATGGTTACCGATCTAGAAGTCAGTAATATTGAAGTTATTAATAATCGCGCTGATTGGCAGCCGGGTGATATTATTAAAATTAACGCAAAAGTTTACAACCGCGGCACCACCGATGCTTCATTAAGTTTTGTTACTCTTTATAACGGCATTTTAAATGAGAATTATTTTAATAAAAACGCTTTGCGTAAAACCGCTGTCTTAAATTCCGTTACCATAAATTCCTTAAAAGCAAATGATTCAAAATCAATTTTTATATCTGCCAAACTTCCTTATGGATATAACAACCTTTCCCTGTATATTGCCCCGGGAAAACATCTCGGCGAAATGTATTATCCCAATAATTCCAAACATGTTATTAAAATCCAAACCGAGGATAAGATTGTTAGCATCAATGGTCTTTTTGTAATTTATTCCAGCTATCGCGACCCGGAAACCGGGAAACAAATTCTTAATCAAGATGACGTAAACCAAATTTATCAAAACATCGATGAACTTCAAAAATTCGTATGGGACCATACTTTACTCCTTCAAATAAATTCAAACACGCAAATAATTGACAGATTACTCGAAGATAAAAATTTCGCGTATCAGGACGACCAATGGGGCTATTTGCTCACTGAACAGGAAATTCAATCTGATTTGAAACGGCTTCAAATACATGAAACAGATTATGATTTTATTTTTGTTTTTTATTCATGGTATAACTCGCCCTCGTCCTGGTCCGGTTACAGCGGTTATACTTACAATCAATCTAAAATTCCCATTTCAGCCCAGCCGGTCTATCATGGTAAAAATATAGACAAGACAATAACAATCCATGAATTCCTCCATCTGCTGGAATATTTTTTTGATAAAAGCGGTGAACAAAAATTTTATTCGCCGCATGACCGCACACAAATAACAACGTTTTCCGATGACCTGCAATATTTCCAATGGATTCTGGAAACTCTGCCCACAAACAAATGGTTACTTCTCAAACAGGGACAAATTTCAAAACGAACTGGGCTTAACAAAAACCAGGACGAAATGAAATCTGCATCATCACCCGAAAAATTTGAACTATTACAGAATTACCCCAATCCTTTTAATAGCGCCACTACCATCTCTTATAAAATTTCTAATGAACCGGGTGCATCTTCCGCAACAAAAGTCAGTTTAATCATCTATGACTTACTGGGCAACCAAATCAAAACGTTAGTTAATGAATTTCAGCCGCCGGGACATTATTTTGTAAGATGGGACGGAAGGGACAAAAACGGCAATGAGATTTCCAGCAGTATTTATTTTTATGAATTACGAGCTGGAGACCAACGGCAGTTGAAGAAGTTGGCTTATATTCAGTAAGGAAAATTTAGTTTCTAGCGGCGTTTATTACCTCATGATTAAGGCGGGCAATTACCAACAGGTACGAAAAATGCTACTTGTTAGATAACTGTTGACTTGAAACAGCAACTATTCCCCTCCCACTATTTCAAAATTAGTGGGAGGGGATATTATTTAAGGAGGGCCTGAAGATGAAATCAATACTACCAATTGTAATATTATTAACTATTATAGTTGTTTCCCCGCTTTTCAGCGACGGACACTGGGAACAGGTGCGCAAAAAAGCGGATTGGGAATTTCCGCTGGATAAGGTATTTTTTATAAATGAGAAAAAAGGCTGGATTTTAGGTCATCATACTCAACTACTTTTTACCACAAATGGTGGCCAACAATGGAACCGCCATTATTTTAGTCAGGATATTAAACAGGGAATAACCGGCTATTTACAAGATATTTGCTTTATTAATGAACAAACAGGCTGGATTGTTGGTAACGAAGGAATTATTTTGAAAACCACAGATGGTGGAGAAAGCTGGTATTTTCAAAATTCGGGTACTAATTTATACCTTGAAGCCTGTGCCTTTTCTGATGAATTAAACGGATGGGCAGTCGGTGAATCCGGACTAATTATTTGTACCAGAGATGGTGGAGAAAGCTGGATTCAACAGAGTATAGGAACTACGATAACATTAAATCATGTTTGTTTTATCGACAGTCTAAAAGGCTGGGCAGTTGGAAAAAACAGCACCGTTATGATTACAACAGATGGCGGTGAAACATGGGAGAAGAAGAATATCGCATCAGGAAATACTTTTATCCATGTACATTTTTTAAATGATAGTCTTGGCTGGGCAGTGGGTGATTATGCAACTATCATTAAAACGATTGATGGCGGTTTGAACTGGACTGTGCATAAAAAAATTACCGGAAGTGACGAACTGCTCACCTCTGTTTATTTTATTAATGATTCAATTGGCTGGGTGACTGGAGGCTGGCACGGCGATTGCCGTGTGCTCATGAAAACAACCGATGGCGGTGAAACCTGGAATTCTCAAAATAGTCAACATGAAAGCGATCTTACTGATATATTTTTTATCAATGATACTTTAGGCTGGTCAGTAGGATTTGAAGGTACAATTTTATTCACTAATGATGGGGGCACAACCTGGAATTGGCAGATGAATTTTCCTTCAAGCTCTCTAAATTCAGTTCATTTTACAACTAATCTGAATGGCTGGGCTGTTGGCGTGTTTACGCTTATTCATACCTCTGATGGAGGTGTAACCTGGGAATACATCGATGACATGGAAGGTAACGATATTTTCTTTATAAATGAACAAAAAGGCTGGGTGGTTCATGGTGGAGAGGGTATATATTTTACGGATGATTATGGTAAAACCTGGGAATTGCAATATTCGGGACCTGGCTATTATTCGATTCATTTTATAAATGAAAACTGCGGTTGGACTTTTGGGAGTAAATGGGATTCAACTTATGCACTTTGCACTAAAAATGGTGGTAAAACCTGGGAAAAACTATTTGAGATGAGCGATTACAATCTAATTTGTTTTTGTTTTGTAGATTCACTTCATGGATGGATGACAGGCAGTAATGGAGTTATAATGAATACCATAGATGGAGGATTTACCTGGAAAATACAGAAACAAGCTTCACAAGGAATCGAATCTGCATTATTTGATATTTTTTTTGTTGATCAGTATAATGGCTGGGCAGTAGGATATGGGGGACAAATCTGGCATACAACGAATGGTGGACGGACATGGTCAGAGCAACAAAGTAATACCTGGCAAGTTTTAGTTGCTATAGATTTTTTTGATGCTAATGAAGGGTGGGTAGTTGGATGGTGCGGTTGTTTACTTCACACAACCGATGGGGGAAATAACTGGGATAACTCCTATTCTGAGGATTGGGGCTACTGGTGGGACGATGTCTATTTCACAGACCGTAATCACGGGTGGGTGATTGGAGGTGCAGGCACCGTCTATAAATGGATTCCCGACACAAAAGTTACAATGAAGGAAAAAAATTTAATCCCAGATGAATTTATTCTTTCTCAAAATTATCCCAATCCATTCAATCCGGAAACCAAAATTTCCTACTGCCTGCCAACTTCTGGTTATGTTACCATAAAAATTTATGACATAACAGGCAGGGAAATAAGAACCTTGGTGAATGCAAGAAAAGCAAGCGGTTATTATAACATTCAATGGGACGGAAAAGATAACAATGGTACAAATGCCGCCTCAGGGATTTATATTTATTCCATGAAAACCAGCAGCTTTACTCAAAGCAAAAAAATGGTTTTGGTACGGTAGTATAAAGCAAAGCTCCCTTCTTCCATAAAAGGGAGCTTAATTCTCTTCTGATACTGCATCAGCGTCAAGCTAATCTGAAATATGGCAAAATTAGCAAGAATAGGCAAACTTAATAACGGTACGTCCATCTTCTTTTTATCGGATTGTCAACGATAATAGCCTATTTTCCTCTTAGCTTGACGGCTATAGCAACTACCCCTTCTGCCCGGATGGCATTTCCAATCCATACCCCTGCCTTTTATCAGCTCGCTTCAACTGGTACGCAAGGAAGATAGAAATTACTCCCAAAAAGACAAGCATCAAGATTGGCACAGTATAGTCATAGACTGGGATAACACCAGCGTTATTCAACTTCTCGAGTATCTGCGGAACCTTCTCCATACTCACATCAGCATCTTTCAATTGTGCCTGGATCGTCTGAACATCAACAGACACCTTCAATTGGTCGATTATCTGTGGAATTTTCGCAATGCTTACACCGGCATCTTTCAATAGATCCCTGGTATTCTGTATTTGTTCTACAATCTTGGGATTCATAACATTCACCATCTTACCTATTCCCCAGAAAAACGCTGCAAGACCATAATTCTGGATCGTGAACATTGTTGCGTAAGCGGTTCCCAGACGATTTTCGGCAACAATCCTGGCGACAGCAGGCCACATCGCGGCAGGAACTAATGAAAAAGCAATACCAATGGCAAACAACCCTATGTAACCAAGAGTTACGTTGTTGAACACGGATAGTGAAAGGTGGGCAAAGATCAGCAGGAAAGAGCCCAAAATCATCAAGGTGGCAGATTTACCTTTTTTATCAACCAATCTCCCGAAGATCGGGGTAAACAGTATCGTTCCAAAAGGAATAAGGCTGGTCACTGTGGGGGCGTTATGGAAATATTCCCATAATTTTTCCCAGAAAGACATTCCACTTAAATCCGGTAACTTTAGAGAGAATCCGAATTTGTTTACAAGCAGATCAGGAGCATACTGGAGGAACGGGAACACTGCTGCGTAGAAAGCAACACAGAGCGCCGCGATATAAATGAATGAATGGTTGGTAAGCAAGCCTGTAAGGTCTTTGAATTTAAACCCATCTTCATCGGAAGTTCCGCTGGTTCCAAAAAGCGCCTTTTCCTGTCGATCAAACTTCACATCGAGGATCAGGTAAATTAGGAACATGATCAAGCCCAGACCGATCAATGATGCTGCAAAGGAAAGACCGGTGTGTACATTGCCATCTGCAATGCCGATTCCTAATATGATGGCGCCCGCAGTTCCCAATCGACCGAAGCCAACATTAATACCCATTGCCAGCGCCAATTCTTTATCTTTGAACCATTTGACAATAGTCCTGGAAACCATCACACATACAGTCTCAAGACCTGTCCCGAATAGGATTCTGCCGATTATCATCCAGGTCAGCATTGTTTTTTCTTCGTGACCGAAAACACCTTTGCTGGCAAAAGCAACAATGAATGCCCCGACAGTTGCCAGAGCGCCAAAGAATATACCGGTTTTACGGATACCCCATTTATCCAGAGCTATACCGCCGACAATTATCATCAGGGCAAGATTTGCCCAAGTGGTAGAAGCGATCAGCAAACCGAACTCGCTGCTGTCGAAACCAAGCTGGCTTTCCATCAGGCTTTTCAGCGGACCAAGACAATCCTGAAACCAATAAGTAGAGAACATCAATCCGCTAATAAGGACCAGGACGGTCCATCGTAATGGTGCAGATTCGCTAAGTCTCTTTTTTACAACATCCATAAAAACTCTCCTTCTAAGGTTAATGATTTTTAGATACTAAAATTATTGATCTTTTCAATTTCAGTTGATTAAATAATACGAAATAAAAACATTCAATTTATCATTATGCATAATTATAAATCTTCTGGTTTCACTTCCAAAATCGTTTTAAATGTATGAGCAAGAATATCCATCTGCCTCAGGTAATGTAGTTTTGATTTTTTTAAATTGGGTGAAAACAGATGCATATCGATAAAATAAATGCGTTCAGTTGCTCCATCAAAGAAGCAATACATACGAAAAGGACCGCCAGCTATTTTTTGGTCGTTTTTCCACAGACCCTTTAATTTTAATGCGCGGCGATTAAGAAAATCAACTTCTTCAACGATTACCTCTTCAAACTTCTCTTCGACTTCTTCACCTTCATAAAAGTTTTTGGTGAACGAATTTCGTTTATTTATGCAATATTCTTTAGTAATAACATTGGGGTCAGTCGCCTCTTCCCAGAATACTGAAACCCATCTAAGAGGAACTTTGCGATGAAACAAAACAAAACGATCCCTGGCAGACTGCAATTTTAATTTGTAATCATTAGGAAGCTTGAATGTCCAGCCGTAATTATTCAGCAAATGTTTTTCAATATCAGTTTGTTCACCCATGGTGTAAAGAATATTTTTATGAAATTGTCTCCAATGGTCTTCAAATTGAAATACAATATCGTCTTCCTTTTCTGCCATTTTACTCAGTAAAGAGGTAACATCCGTACCGATTAAAAACATAATTTTTTGGTCTTGCGCCCATTCTTCCTGTTTAGTAAACATAATCTCACCCTGTTCTACTTTTGCCCGGGCAGCTTCTGCAAGACTGGAATTTATCATTTGAGATTGGTCGTCCTGGGCGTCAAGGGTTGAGATAAAAAGCAGGTTTTTAAAACGAGTGTAACCCCTGTTTTTTTCTTTGATAATTGTAAACAGTTTTTCTGGTTGGGGAGTTGGTTCGGTTTTTTCAAATATTTTCCTGACAATCGGTTCTGCCTGTTTCCAGATGGTAGAATCGGCTACAACGTGGATAGCATAATCGTTTCCATAAGGGCGCGGTTTGGTGCAACCTGAAATAAGTATCAGGATAAATAAGGAAACAATAGATAAAACGAATAACAAGTATAATTTTTTCATCATTATCCTCCTATATAATGTATATTTTTATTACTGAATTGAATTGGACAGGCTCGAACTGAAATAGTTAACTCAAGTGGAATGATGGAACAATGGAATATTGGATAGTTTGAAAGCAACTTCCATCATTCCAATTTTTTATGGTTATTCAAGTTTAACTTTTTCTTTTCTCAAAACAAACAAAATCCCACCGGGTAAAGCCGAAATCAATCCAATCAAGTAGGCTAAAAATTCCATGGCAACAATCATCTCTGGTAAAAAAGTTGGGACAGTGGAAAATAGAGCGACCCCGCTTCCTTCACGAACGCCGATGCCCCCGATGGAAATGGGAAGGCTTGCCATTAAGGCGACAACAGGAATGAAAATGAAAAAGTATTTTAAATGACCATGAAGCCCAACTGACAGGGCTGCGAAATAGTGAACCAGAATCCTGATAGATTGAATGGCAATTGAAATGAAAATAATTTGAACAATTGTCTTTTTTGCATGTTTGAATGAATTAATATTAATGTAAACTTCCCGGAGTTTGTCATAAATCTTTAAAGGCAACAAATACTTTATAATAATGCCTATTTTTTTCGCTAATTTTTCATTGAACAGAAATACAAAAGACAGCATCCAGCAAATAAAAATAAAGATAATAATAAAAATTACATTTTTCACTTGAAAAATATCATGCCATATTAAACCAGCAAATAAAGCTAAACCCGTTAGCACAACGAAGCCGATAAACCGGTCAAGAAATACAGTTGAGATCGCTTTCGATGAATCGCCAGAGACTTTTGAAATATCATAAATGCGAATGGCATCCCCACCGATATAGCCAATCAGAAAATTATTAAAAAATAGTCCGACATAATAATACGATACAACTCGCAGAAACGGCAGATGGATTCCCTTGATTTTTAATAATAAATACCATTGAAACGAACCTAAAAAATTGCTCAGTGAAAAAATAAAAATTGCAAAAAATAGCCACCACAGATTAGCAGAGGTCAATTGAATTAAAATATCATTGAAACCGAGTTTAACAAACAAAAAAATTATTAATGCTGTGCTTACAACTATTTTGATTAACGTGATTAAATATTTTCTAAACAAAATTACTTTTTCAACTCCTTAAGATTATGCTCAATTAATACGCGTTTAATAATGTTCTAAAAAATTTTTAACAACGAATTCCATTAATTAGTGTCTGTCCGAGCATTATATAATTTAAAAACAATCAATAAGTTATATATAATAAAGTTCTTGCCTATTTTGTATATTTTTACTATCTTTACTTCACAGCATTTATTAAAAAACAAAAGGTTAGGAGCTTCTCATGAAATATTTTAAAGGACAATATTCACTTGATTTTGAACAGGCAATTTGGGATCGTGAACCAGAACTTTTAATTATGGATCAAATATTGGATCAGAACCCGCTAATTATCATGTTAGCTGCTCCTTGTTTCCCAAAAGCCCATAGTGAAACTAAGGCTACCGTCGGCTGCAACGGCATGACGTTGGAGCAGGTTGTTCGCGCTGCTCTTTATCAGCGACATAAGAGATTAACCTATCGCCAGTTGAGCGACCACACCGAAGACTCCAAGAAAGGTCGCAGCTTTATGAAAATGGAACATAAAAAATTCTTTTCGCATCAAGCACTCCAGGATAATATTTCAAAAATCAACTACGAGACTTTGGGGGAAATTCACATCGCCATGGTGCAATACGCTATTAAATTAGGTGTTGATAATGGTAAAAAACTCAGGACTGATTCAACAACAATAAAAACAAATATTCATTACCCTACCAATGCCGGCTTGTTGTGGGACTGCATTCGTGTTTCATTTTGCATCTTGAAACAGACCAAAGAGTTGTTAACAGGCTTCGATTTTAGAAGTTATCAAAATTCTGGCAAAAAGTTGCTGTTCAAAATTGTTAATACCAAAGGCAAAGAAAAGCGTCGCCCTTTATTCAAAAAAATGTTACAAACCAACAGACGCTGTGAACGCCTGGTAGAACAGGCGATAGAGCAATTATCTGCTCGTAGTTTTCAAGACGCAGCCAGGGAAAAAGAACGACAAGAACTGCTTCAGGAATTCAAAGACTTACTGCCAAAAATGCAACAGGTTACTGATATTGCTCATCGTCGTGAAATTTTGTATGAGCAAGTTCCTGTTAAAGATAAATTATTCTCTATTTTTGAAGACCACACAGACTGTATTAAAAAAGGTGGCCGTGAAGTGATTTTCGGTCATAAGATAAATTTTACTAGTGGTAAAAGCAATTTAATATTTGATTGCATCCAGGAGCGAGGCAATCCTGCTGAAACCAGTTACTTACCCAAAACTTTAGACAACATTGATATAAATTTTAATATTACTCCTCGCGATTTAGCCACTGATGGCGGCTACGCCAGCAAGGATAATCTTGATGATGCTAAAGCAAGGGGCATTATCAACATTGTTTTTAATAAAGTTAAAGGCTCCATGCAAAATAGCGCTTCCAGTAAAAAAATGGAGACCATGCTTAAAAAATGGCGTTCTGGAATGGAAGCAATCATTTCCAATTTTAAACGTGGCTTAAATGCTTCTATGTGTCCATGGAAAGGCTGGGAAGCATTTAAGTGCTACGTATTATGGGGCATAATTATATTCAACATGCGTGTAATCGCAAAATGGATTATTGACCAACTATCATAAGTCATTAAATAACAGATAGAAATCAAGGGATTAGTCCGTCTATTCATAATTAATTAATGCAGCACCGTGCCGTTGTTTGCGATTATCGGCAATATTTAATTTATATCTAATTTTATTTCAGCCACGCGCCGAATTAAAATAATCTCGCCTACTAATCGGGTAGTAGGTAACCTAAAGTCTGGTATTTTCGGACAAACACTAATTAGTGGTTTCATTTCTTTTTTTTTCTCTGAAGCCTTCTGTGCTGCCAACTAATTTCCCAAATTGTTCCACCCTTAATTTAGCCTGTTGATCTGCCGGGTAAATTTCTAATAACTGGCGTGCTAAATTTAAGCCTTTATCATAATATTTCAAATTGTTGTAAAGATTAAACAGCCAGTAATATCCTTTCAGAAAACCAGAATTTTTTTCTATTATTTCAAACATGACCTGTTCAGCTCTTTCTGGATTATTCAAATATTGAAAAAATACCTGTGCGTATTCAAATTTTTCGTTTTCAGAAATGTTTGGCTTTTCTAAAATACGCTCCAGCCGATTTGCTAATTCACCTGGTCTGCCGCCATCGAGATACATACTGCCGATGCCTAATGAAAGCCTGGGGTCTTTAATCGGAATCACCTGTTCAGGAATTATCTGCTCCATTTTGTCCAGAGTTTCCAGCATTTCCCTGGTCATTTTTTCCTGGCGGTAAAAGGCAGAAAGCCTGAGAAACGCCGAGCGATAGTTTACTAACAAACCTGTAATATTATCATTGTAATAGACATCAGGATTATCCAGGTTTCGATAACTAAATTTATTAAAAAGATTTTCTTTAAGCCGTGATGGTGAAATTTTTTCCCCAGGATAAGTAACCAATTTAAAAGCCAGCCCGTCCATTCTTAAATTATCTAACATATTTAACATATTTATTCTGGAAACTGTTATTGCAAAGTAAATCGGCTTTTTAAGTTGGGAAGACGCAATGATGTTGAGAATCATAATATCTTGAACGCGAAGCGCCTGTCCATTCCATGTTGGACCCAGTTTAAAGGTGATTTCTGGCTGTGCTTCACTTAGTTTGGAAATAAACTCTTTTCGTTGTTCCAGATCTTCAAGTTCTTTTTCATAAACTTCCCGAGGTACTTTTATGGTTATAGTTTTGCTTTCGGGCCAATAGACCGGGGCTAATTGATCAATATTATTATCCGTTAAATTAATTGGTACGCGCGGCTCCTGGTCGCGAAGCTGGCGGATGTACCAATGAGTATTAAGCAAGCTGAGATTTACAACTCTGACATCGGTGCGAATATTATGAACATACTGCAAAAACCAGAGTGGAAAGGTGTCATTATCTCCGTTGGTAAAAAGAATGGCGTCTTTTTCACACGACTGCAGCAGGTTATAAGAATAATCATAAGCAACGTAATTGCCGCTGCGGTCGTTAGAATGATAATTGAACGCGAGCATTTTTACAGGAATGAAAATAAAAATCAGCCCGGTCACGATTGCCATGGCAACTTTTTGTTTCAGTGAATTATCACGGACAGACTCAGCAAAAGATTCAAGAATGCTGGCGACGCCAATACCAATCCATATTGCAAACGCGAAAAATGAGCCAATGAAAACATAATCTCGTTCCCGCGGTTGCGGGTCGGGCTGATTCAAATATAGTACAATGGCTATTCCAGTTAAAAAAAATAGGGCGAGAATAGCAAGGGCGCGTTTATAATCCTTAAAAAAATGATGTGTCATTCCCAGAATGCCGATTAAAAACGGCAGCCCCCACAAACCCTTTAAACTAAAAGTTTCAGCGAGCAGTCCGCTGGCATCTTTTATGGTTCCTTTTCCGATGAACTGCCAGCCATAATAACGCAGGTACATTTTTTTTATTTGATATTCCCACAGGGGCGCGCGACGTTCAATATAGCTCCAGTCGCCATACTGCTCACGATTGATGTAACTGACAATATTTTCCAGGTTCTCCGGGTCGTTTTCATCAATAGCAGGATTTAATTTAGATCTTAAATAAACACTGGTAAAAGTAGAAGCGCCGATGATGATTAAAAGAAAACACATCAAAGCTGTTATAACAATGCGGCTGCGGTTTATAATTGCAAAAGTTAAAGAGCCTAACACTATTAAAATCAATAAAATGAAAAAGTATGCCGCAAAAGAAGCGCTGAATTTAGTTGTTAAAATTAAAGCTAAATTCGGTATCATTTTAACAATACCCGGATAGATACCGAAAAAAATAACAGCGCTGATTAAAATAAAAATTATAAATGTCAGAAAATTAAAGGGAAGCTTTCTGAAATAAAAAATGAGAAAAATAACCGGCAGAGCTAATATAGCTAAAAGATGAACACCGATTGCCAGCCCGATGCAATATGAAATTAGTAACAGGTAGCGGTCGCTTGAAGGCTCGTCTGCTTTTTCATGCCAGACTAAAATTAGCCAGACAATTAACGCGGTAAAAAACAAACTTATCGAATAAACTTCGGCTTCAACTGCATTGGACCAGAATGAATCAGAAAAAGCAAGCGCCAGCGCCCCGACAACACTGCTGCCATAAATAATCATCCTGTCAGCAAATTTTTTAGGTTGCCCCCGCCAGATTATAATAAGTCTGGCGATAATTAGATATGTCAGCATCACGGTTACCGAACTGGCGATTGCTGAGATAATATTCACTCGTAAAGCAATATCAGCGCACCAGGGCAACATGGTGAAAATTCTACCTACTAATAAATACAACGACGCTCCCGGTGGATGGGGAACGCCGAAAATATAACAGCAAGTAATAAACTCACCGCAGTCCCAGAATGAAGTAGTTGGAGCTATGGTGAGATAATATATAATAAAAGACGTTAAAAATACCAAGCCAGCCAACATTCGATGATAAAAATGTTTTTGATCCATTCGTTTCCTCTGAGCCTGAAAAGCTTAATTGCTTACACTGTCAGCTTTTGTACTATCAAAAGTTGTAGTATCGGGTTTTGCAAGATCAAGCATCCTTTGCAGTTGCATTTTCATTGCTGTCGCATTTTCATCCCCTGGATTATGGATCATCCATTTATCTAAAATCTCCACACCCTCCTTAAATTTTTTATCTCGCAAATAATAATTGGCTAACCAATAAACAGCGTTGGGATATTTCGGATTTTCAGTTTGAATTTCTTCAACCACTTCCGCGGCTTTATCCGCATGTTCACTGAAAAGTTGCATAAAATAACCGGCGTATTTTATTTTCTCATCTAAACTGACATCGTCTCGTTCTAATAAACGCAGTGATATTTGTTGCGCTTTTTCTTCTTGTTTAGCATTGAAATACATCCAGCCAAACTGAAATTGAAGTTCGGGTCTCATTGGAATGACCGTATCTGGCAGTGCAGTAAATAGGTTATCAAGCACCTCGGTCATTTCATCATAAGCTTTCTCTTTGAAATAAGATTGAGCAAGGCTAAAGAATGAGCCATGGTAATTCCTCAGCAGTCCTTTAATATTTTCATTATAATAAATGCTCTCATCATTCAAACCTCGATATTGAAATTGGTTGAATAGATTCTCTTTCAAATGCGACGGAGATATATATTCATCCGGATAAGTTACGATTTTAAAAACCAGCCCATCCATTCTTAAATAATCATTCATGTTTATTTGATTATCTTTAGAGACTGTTAGAGCAAAATAAATTGGACGGCGGAATCTATTAGTTCGAATAATATTTAAAATCATAATATCCTGCACCCGAATTCCTCTACCGTACAGCGTTGGTTTCAATTCAAAGACGATCTCAGGAGCAGTTTCAATGTCCTGCAAAATTTGTTTCTGCTCGGAAACATCAGCTATGTCTTGCAGATATGTTTCTTTGGGAACTTTAATCCGTACTGTGCCCTTTTCAAAGAGCTGTGGCTGCAGGTTGTCCACCTGTAAATCATTGAGACTAATCGGCACACGCGGCTCTTCATCACGAAGCTGCTTGATGTACCAGTGCGTGTTAAGCAGACTTAAATTAACCACGCGCACATCTTTTCTGATTCCATAAACATACTGTAAAAACCAGAGTGGGAAAGTATCGTTATCACCATTGGTGAACAGAATCGCATTGGGTTCGCAGCTTTGAAGAATATTGTATGAATAATCATACGCGACATAATTATCAGTTCTGTCGTGTGACTGGTAATGGAAAGCAAGAAGATTAATCGGTAGAGCGATTAGTAAAATAATACTGCCAGCGCCAAGAGCAAGTAATTTTGGCGCATGACTGAATTTTTTCGTTAACTCCCTGATATAATCAAGAATTGCAGTTACGCCGATGCCAATCCAGAGCGCGAAGGCAAAGAATGAACCAACAAAGACGTAATCCCGCTCACGGGGCTGCGGGTCCTCCTGGTTCAAATAGATGACAATAGCAAGCCCGGTCAATATAAATAACAACATCACCGCGGAAGCATGTTTCCAATCCTTCTTAAAATGATGGAACATTCCAATAAGTCCGATTAAAAATGGAAGCATAAACAGACCGTAGGGACTCAGCGCTTCCACAATGCGTCCATCTACGCCCAGAGTTTGCCCCTTACCAATGAACTGCCAGCCGAAATAGCGGATGTACATTTTTTTTATCTGGTAATTCCACATAAAATCCAACTGTCTATTAAAGTCATAAGTTGTATAATTCCCATTGGGAAATCTTGATGTAAATTCTGCCTCACTGAGTAAATTTTTGTACCGTCTGGGGAATGTGCCCCAATCGCCATACTGTTCCCGGTTTAAATAGCTCACCATATTTTTCATATTTTCCGGATCGTTTTCATCTAATAAAGGATTCAAATTTGAGCGAATATAAATAGTCGTGTAAGTTGAAACAGCTACCAAAATTACTAACAATGACGAAAGCGCTAAAAAAACAATGCGTTTTTTTTGGGTAATAGCTGATTTAATTCCAACAAATAGCGCTATCAGAAGAATAGTAA
>Ga0255393_10070_pt1 | contig 14686 bp, 11 predicted proteins | sample ANMaggSeSYBR01C8_FD_182122 | JGI IMG/M metagenome (GOLD analysis project Ga0255393, IMG submission 182122) | Sediment cell enrichment communities from methane seep in Santa Monica Basin, California, United Staets - ANME aggregate JGI... | ecosystem: Environmental > Aquatic > Marine > Cold seeps >... | reverse complement strand
TCCCAATTAGATTGAAAAATTGCATTGCATCCTTATCCATCGGGTAAACAAGTCGCACACCGTTTATAAAATCACCCACACCATTTGCCAACGCATTATAGAAGCGTGGAAGGTTTTCTGGGGGCATCGTTAGATCAGCATCAAGGATCATCAAAACATCGCCGGTTGCTTTCGAGAAACCAAGCCGGACGGCATCGCCTTTACCTTTGCCTTTCTGACAATAAAGCGATGATCGCATATGTGGAAATGCTTTCATCTGCTTTTTAATCTCTTTAAACGTGTTATCAGTAGAATGACCCTCAATAAAAATGAGTTCCGGATCATCAAATATGGATGGTATACGTTCGAAAATTGAGATGATATTACCTTCTTCGTTCCTTGTCGGAACAATGATCGACACAGAAAGTTTTTCAGCGCTTGACCGTTTCATGGATTTCAAACGCGCGACAATGAAATAGGTCATCGCTAAATGCTTGAAAGGCCAGAGCCTAGCCAGGATTTTATTAAAAAATGGTGTAATGAGAGGAATTGAGAATGGAAAAATAACTTCTTCCCAGGTTTTGATCGCATCAAAACCAGCCAGGTCCAGCAGGTTCTTAGTATCATCAACAGTCAACCAGTTCTGCATCAAGTTTGGTTTGGCTAAACCTAATATTTCTGCAATTTTCAAAGGAAATTCCCATAGACGGTTATAGAAATTGATTATCAGGCGCCCATCATCGTTTAATACACGCGCTATATTTTCCAATGCAGCCTGAACGTCGTACAGGTCGTTGATCGTATCCGACATTACAACAAAATCGAACTTCTCCTTAATCTTGAAGTTGACAGCGTCCATTTTCTGGAAATCTAATTCTGGGTGAACCTTACGGGCAAGAGCTACCATACCATCGGATATATCAATCCCTAAACCGCGGTCCGGGTTTAGCGATGATAATAATTTTCCTGTGCCAGTGCCAATTTCCAGGATGGATTGGTCTTTAGGTATATTGAATCTATAAATTTCACTGATCCGTGAATTATAATAATTGCCTAATCCACGCCAGTGGCGCAGTTTTTCAGCGACTTTGTTCCAATGAGCGACTCTTTTCTTGTTGTAATTTTCCATTTTATCCTGTTTAGTAGGTTCCCCCATAGTATAGCATTCACAAAAACCGGCTCGCTTGACTCAAAAAACAGTCGGGTTTATAATTCAACGATTGAATATTGAATCCATGGATACACAATTTAATCCCACCGAAGCTGATTTAACGATCCTTGAACATATAGAACAAGAACCAGATACAACGCAAGCAACACTTGCCGCGCGTTTAGGTGTAGCTGTTGGCACGATCAACTGGCATCTGAAGCGACTCATTGAAAAGGGATATGTTAAGGTTAAGCGTGCCGAGCGAAAAAAATTACGCTATATTATCACTCCAGATGGGATCGCGCTGCGGGCAAAGCTGTTGGTCGATTTTATCCACTCGTCCATGGAGATGTATCGGCTCGTCAGAGATCGGTCAATAACGGTGATTAAAGATCTGAAATCCGAAGGTTATTTCCAGGTGAAAATTGAAGGGCGGGGGGATATCGCTGAGGTCTTGAAATTGACATGCATGGAGTGGGGGATGGAGATTGTAAACGATGGCCAAGCTCCAAAGTTGAAAATAGTAGGATTGAAAATCTTTACCGAGATAGAGGAATAGAGAATATCAATGATCAATAATAATTTTTGGAATAACAAACGAGTTTGTGTCACAGGCGGAGCTGGTTTTTTAGGCAAGGTTGTAGTGAGAAAATTGAAAGAACGCGGAGTGAAAGATGTTTTTATTCCGCATATTGAGGACTATGACTTAACTAAACTGCAGGATATTAACCGTATGTTAGAAGATTCAAAGCCCGATTTGATCATTCATCTTGCTGCACAAGTGGGTGGAATTGGGGCAAATCTTGAACATCCAGCTGAATTTTTCTATAATAATTTGATGATGGGTGTGCAATTGGTGCACCGAGCATGGGAAACAGGTGTAGAGAAATTTGTAGCGATTGGTACGATTTGCGCGTATCCGAAATTCACGCCAGTTCCTTTTCGAGAAGAAAACCTTTGGGATGGATATCCTGAAGAAACCAATGCGCCATACGGGTTGGCTAAGAAAATGCTTCTTGTTCAAGCTCAGGCGTATAGGCAGCAATATGGATATAACACCCTGTTTCTACTTCCAGTGAATCTCTATGGCCCAGGGGATAATTTCAATCCGAAATCCTCGCATGTAATTCCGGCATTGATACGTAAATGTATTGAGGCAAAGGATGCTGGTTTAGACGAAGTGGTAGTATGGGGAGATGGTTCGCCAACACGTGAATTTCTTTATGTTGAGGATGCGGCTGAAGGCATTCTCATGGCTGCCGAAAAATATAACGAATCTGAGCCAGTCAATTTGGGGGCAGGCTATGAGATCAGTATCAAGAATCTGGTTGAATTGATCGCAAAGAAAACCGGTTTTACCGGAAGTCTTGTTTGGGATACATCAAAGCCAAATGGCCAACCGCGAAGACAGTTGGATACGAAGCGCGCTTTTGATAAATTTGGTTTCAAGGCAAAAATGACGTTTGAGGAAGGATTGGAAAATACAATTAACTGGTTCCGGGAGAACCGCGAAAAGATTTCCTGAAAATGGATAATAAACCAATAGAAAGAAAATCAATCATAAAGCCGACGAACGGATGGGCTGCGCTCGATTTGCGTGATATGTGGCTCTATCGGGAACTGGTCTTCTTTATGACTTGGCGTGATCTGAAAGTGCGTTATAAACAGACTGTTCTTGGTGTGGGGTGGGCTGTCCTGCAGCCATTTCTTACGATGGTTGTCTTTAGTATTTTCTTTGGAAATCTTGCAAATGTACCATCCGATGGCGTCCCATATCCGATTTTTTCGTTTGCTGCTCTGATTCCCTGGACATTATTTGCAAAAGCACTGCAGGACGCCAGCCGATCCCTGGTAGCAAATAGTCACATGATCACAAAAGTCTATTTCCCGCGTATGATCTTACCGATCTCATCCGTTTTGGCGGGTGCAGTTGATTTCTTGATTGCTTTTGTTGTTTTGCTGGGTATGATGTTCTTCTTCAAGATCACGCCTACAGGGAACATATGGTTGCTGCCCGTTGAACGACCCAATCGATCATTGGTGAACCACAAATATCTTTCATCACTTTACCAGGCAGACGGCTGGAGCTCATTCTTGCCTGAATAATACAAACCACTCTCTGATTATTTTTCATCTCAACATTCATTTTGAAATTCATAAAGCAGCAGCAATTTCATAAGTTTGCAATAATTTCTGAATACCCTTATCCCAGTCAGCAAATTTTTCGATTTTTGCTCGCGCAGCAACCCTATTTTCTGTCAACCTATCTCTTCCATTTGCCACGTTGATAAGCACATCTGACAAATCTTTCGCAGAACCGTCATTGAACGTCCACCCCTCGACATCATCGGTCACCCATTCCTGGTTGGACGGAATATCGGAAACAACTGGTACGCAGCCACAGGACATCGCTTCCAGCAAAGCGACAGAAGAGCCATCCACGTGTGAAGCGCTTAAATAAATATCTCCAGCACGGTAGAAATCTACCAATTTTTCATTACTCTGATAGCCGAGAAAATGGACATTATCGTCCATTCCATTTTCCCGCACAAATTGCTTGACTTGTTTCCCCTGCGAACCACCACCCAACATGAGCATATGAATATTGGGGCGCGAATCAAGCGCTGATTTCAATCCACGCAGCGCAACACCTACTCCATAGCGTAATTCCCAGGAACGCGTATGAATGATAAGTAAACCGTCGCTGTAACCAATCTTCTTCCGCGCTTGTTTTCGATTATCAGGTGAAAACAGATCAAGGTCAACTCCCCAGGGGAAAACAGTTACGTTTTCAGATGTAAACCCAAATTTCGATGCCATGTTCTTGACCGCATAGCAGTCTGCTATCAGCCAGTCGCTCTTGTTCAGGACATATCGGGTTACGCTCTTCCAGAACAAATTGCGATGCGCGTCTTGAAGCATATCAAAACCCCATGACATGCTGATAAGCGGGTGAAAATCATTCAGGGCGGCCAGAAACGCGACCCGCTGAATGGGCCCAGCATGAATCACATCCGGATTGATCTTTTCGATCACGGCTGCAAATTTGCGTTTCAGATGCGGATAATCCAACCAGTGAACCACAGATTCTTTAACATTCCATTCAACTAAATGCACACTTTGCGGGAATTCCCGTTCTTCCTGCACTCTTTCACTACCTTCCAAGCGAAACCAGAATACCTCATGCTGGTTCGAATCAGCCACTGCAGATAGAAATCTGTGGTCATGCGGACAATAATTCTCGGAACAGTAAAGAACGCGCAGAATAACCTCGCTATGATTCCAGATCGCCCCAGCGGAGTTCTTTTCCAAAGGGAATATCTTTATTTATAATCATACCAATCACTTTCGTTATATTATCCGGCAAGATTGCGCCATTGATCGCAGGACGGAGTACATCGATCATCTTACGAGTAAGCTGTTCGCCTTTTTCTAAATCACGGGCAGCTCGCAGACAACGCCGTTGGATAACAACCGTATCAAGCTCATTGCCAGCAACTACCTTGTCTGCCGATCCAAGCGCTTTTTCCAGGCGGCGTGTGTTTTTTACCATTTCCGCCCAGGTTCCAGGGTTCATGGCAAATTTATGGTCTGGTCCTTCACGGGCATTGTCATCCGTGAAATGCTTTTCGATCACACAAGCGCCTAAAGTGACAGCACCCAGTACTGTCGCATGCCCTTCTGTATGGTCAGAAAGGCCCAAAATCACATTCGGAAACATCCTCTTATATGTTTTCAACACATTCAGATTGATATGCTTAAAGTTCTCCTCCTCGGCAGTGTAGTTGGTATTACATTGCATAAGAACGAGCTGCTGATTGATCTTGAGAATTGTATGCACTGCTCTTTGTACTTCACCGATATTCGCGGCACCGGTTGCAAGGATAACCGGTTTCCCTTTGGATGCCATCCTTTCAAGCGCTTCTATCCAATCGATCTCCCCTGAGCCAATCTTATAGGCTAACATGAATTCTTCCAAATAGTCAATTGCTTCAAAATCATACGGTGAAGATAAATACTCAATACCTGCCTTGTCACATTCTTCTTTCAAGACTGGGGTCCAGTTGAATGACACGGATGCATCTTTGTACACCTGAAAGACGGATCTCCTCCACTTTGATTGGTGTGATTGCTGCCCACCCATATGCTGAAAACCATAATCTGATACTATCTTTTCAGCGGTGAAGTTTTGGAATTTGGCTGCATCTGCGCCAGCGTCCTTAGCAAGATGGATCAATTTTTTCGCGCGCTCAAGATCACCATCATGATTCGCAGCAATATCTGCAATGAAATATGTTTGATGTGGATGCCCGACCAGCTTATTTCCTATCTTGATTTCCATTTTTCCTCCATACTCCTCATTGTAAAAATGAGTGGATGTGTTCATGCCAATTTGATTGGTAGTCATTATAGAATTGGTTTATCCCTTGCTCGAGGTAGTGCACCGTAACACCAGTTGAAAGAAGCTTGCTATTATCCAGAAAAAGATTTGGGGAGCGTTTTGCTGTTAAATTGCTATCCAGATACGATATTGGCGATATCACACCGCAATCAAGCCCAAATCTTTCGGCGATTGCCAGACCAAACTTGTATTTGCTTGTCTTTTCACTGCACACCACATGGTACAGACCAAATAATTCTTTATCGTGCATTTCAAACAAAATATCCACCAAATTCTTCACATATAAGGGTGAAAAAAGCACGTCAGAAAAACCATTTACTGATTTGCCTGCTAATAGGTTATTAAGAAAAAATTCAGCAAGACTTCGTTTTCCCGTCACGCTATACCCATAGAAATTCACGCGTGCAATGAGCGCCTGCGGGTTGGCTTGCTGAACCAATCGCTCCCCTTTCAGCTTTGTGCTTGCATAAATTGAAAGCGGATTAGGCTGATCAAATTCCGAATATCCACCAGTCACCCCATCAAAAACAGCATCAGTTGAGATGTGAATGAGGGGAATATCACGTTTGCTGCATATCTCAGCTAGCTGGCCAGGCAACCAAGAATTGATCCGTTCCGCTTCCAGCGGTTGCGATTCACATTTATCAACCACTGCCAATGCCGCACCATTTATCAACAGATCAGGTTTGGAATCCTCAATTACCTTATTAATTACATCCTCGTCGGTCAAGTCTGCCGAAATTGTTTGAAAAGGTAATCCAGACAGCACTGTTCGATTTGTCACACCAACAATTTGATGTGATGATGTTTGCATCATACAAAGGTTTAAGCCTAACAATCCCGAAGCGCCGGTTACGAGAACGCGCACATGCAGCTCCTATTTCTTATGTATTTCTTCGATCGGTTTGATAATCTTGCGAATTTGCTCAATGGATAACCAATCATCATTTTTATTGCTGACATAGCGAAATTCATCATCAATCGCTTTCCCTTTGGATGCCCACTCGCGTCCAAACCAGTATGCTTCCGCCGGTTGGACTACATACATCTCGTCCAACTCAACCACTGTGCGCGCTTCATCTTCTGAAATGAGCACTTCATGCAGTTTTTCTCCTGGGCGGATACCAATGTATTTGATCTCCGCATTTGGAGCCATCGCCTTTGCCAGATCAGACACCTTCATACTGGGTATCTTGGGAACAAATACCTCACCGCCATGCATGTCTTCCAAACAACGAATGACAAAACGGACACCTTGCTCTAGCGAGATCCAAAATCTGGTCATGCGTTCATCCGTAACCGTCACAATACCCTGCTCACGCTGACGAATAAAAAGGGGTACCACACTCCCGCGGCTTCCAACAACATTTCCATATCGGACACAACTGTATCGGGTCTTCTTGCCGCCCGCATAAGCATTGCTTTGGACAAAGAGTTTTTCTGCAGCCAGTTTCGTCGCACCATACAAATTGATCGGGTTGACAGCCTTGTCCGTACTGAGAGCAATCACTTTTTCAACTTTTGCATCCAGCGCCGCGTCAATGACATTGCTGCTGCCGAGGATATTCGTTTTCACTGCCTCCATCGGGTTGTATTCGCAGGCAGGCACCTGTTTTAATGCAGCCGCGTGAACAACATAATCAACGCCGTCAAACGCCCGGCGCAAGCGCTGATAGTCACGGACATCACCAATGAAATAGCGAAGTTTTTCATGCGCAAAGCCAGATTGGCGCATCTCGTGCTGTTTCTGCTCATCCCTACTGAAAACAATCAATTTTGCTGGTTGGTACTCTTGCAGCATGATCTCAATGAATTTCTTACCGAATGAACCGGTGCCACCGGTTACTAAAACTATCTTGTTTTTCCAATCCATATAACCTTCCTGTTTGCCTGCTTACTTTATTTACTAAACGTAATGAGCGGATATTGGCCTCTCTCACCGAAGAACTCAGGGAACAACTCTTCCAGACCATAGAAAATCCACAACCAGAAACGCCCGAGCAGAAGCGTGTGTATCATTGCGCGCAAGAAACGAACACTTACACTACGCCAGACGTGAATCTTGATGGGAAAATCGGCGCCAAGCTGGGTTCGCAATTCAGACGCATCCAATTTATGCACATGCGTTCCTTGCGGTTTTTCTGTTGTTCTGTTGGATTTCTTTTCTTTCGATTGTCCTTGTTCTTCCTTTTTGCTCATGATTCTCTCCATGAGAAGCATTGGTTTGCGAAAGAAACGCATAAAACCGGAATCGCTCCAGCCATTAACAATCACCGCAATACTACCTCCAACCAGGACACGCTTCAAATCATAATAGGCAAGCACGTATTCTTCTGCAGTGAGATGGTGGAGGGTATGAAGCGATACAATCCCATCGAATACATCATCTTTGAATGGCAGTTGGGCAACATCCGCCACAACAAACATCCCGTGCTTCGATCCAATCCGGTTGCGCGCTTCAACCAGCGCAACAACTGAAATGTCCAAGCATACTCTAAATTTATACCCTTCCGAATAGGTTAGATATTCCGGGTATTGTATCGGCCCAGAGCCAGCATCCAGCAGGAACTTCCCGGTTGCTTTGAGATACCGATTCACACGGAGGTGGCACTTATGAATATATATCTGAGATACGGCACGGAGGTCCTCATATTGCGCGTTCTGGTATGTTCCCTCACTGACCTTTTGCCAACCAATCTGGTCATAAAAATGTCTTACATCACGTTTCGTAGAATTTTCATCCATTTTTAAATTCTTAATTTAATTATCCTTAATATTTTCCCAGTCAATTTTCTCGCCTGCTAAATACTTAAAAACAGATTCATTTTGGCGCCACTGTTTGGCTGAAAAAATGTTTTTTATTGAGTGCTCCTTGTAATCATCCCATAAATGAACAAGATGATAGGGATATGGTAACGGGAAGTCGAAAAAGAAGCGGTAGGCATAAGCCCAAGCTAACTCGATCTGTTCTTTTTTCGGCTTGAAAGCGGACGGTTCTTCTAAGGCCGCTTTGATCGTCTTGTAATAAATCACCCACCCATCTGGATCGAGTGTAAAACCTCTATCGCGATAATGCGTATTACCAACAACGATCACCGGCACGCCACTCATCGCCATCTCAAGGCCAACTGTTGTCGTATACACCAGACCGAGATCCGCTGCAGCGATCAGGTCGTAAGTATTCACTTTCTCCTCTGGTCCTATGACATGAATATGATCCGGTAACTTTGGTAAGACACGATTTACCACATCCATCATAGACTGCCCATGGATCAGCATTTCGCCCGGATGCACTCTGATTACAAGCTGGGTCTCAGGTTTACCAGCAAAATACTGCAGTGTCCGCTCCAACCACTCTTCCATAGAATGCGAGAAAATCTCTCTTCCCAGGGTCAGGCTATCACCTAGCACATTGGTCGCAAGAAGGACAACTGGCCTCTCATCCAATCCGAGTGCGCTGCGCGCCATTTCAACACCCTGTTCCGGCACTTGCTGCCAAAGACGGGAAAAATTCTTCCAAATGGATGCTCTTCGGCGAGCCTCAAACATCTCGCGGATCTTTGTTTTCTCAGTCCGGGTGAGGGGCTTATCTTGATAGACCTCCCACATGTCTTTCGTATCCTGCCGCATGACTTTCGCATCCTGCGCAATCCAAATACGTTGACGCTGGTCACCAAATTCATAAGTAACCGTTTTAATCTTCAGAAATTTCGCAACTTCATAAATTACACCAAACTCCTGGATCGTGCCATTGGGAACGAGGACGACATCAGGTTTATTTTCGTTCATCCATTCCCAAGCCGCTCTGGCAGCGTGCAAATTGCGTTTACAACGCAGTTTATAGATATCGCTGCTCTCATCTACATTCTCCACTTGCATGGTGTACATCGCATCATAGTAAGTAACTTCCTGTATCTTTACCTGCAAATCCTCTGGCAGCACTTTATATCCTGCATGCAGGTCCAGGAATGAAACGGGGTGCAATATCGATTCAGCCGTTTTTAATATATTTTTCGCATACAGATTTTGCCTGCGCAGATCAAATTTATTAATAGGATTCTGCCAGTCATGATAGGGCAAAAATCCCAATGTGACATCATGTCCCATACCACTCAACACGATGCCGGTTACAGCTGCATGCTCGATCCAGTAATGAAGAGAAGCAAAAACGAATATCTTCTTGCCTTCACTCTTGATTGATGCTCTTCTCTTTTCAACTGTTTCAACCATTGCAGGTAAATTATCTGCCAGCCTTTTCAACGAGAAGCGGCTGTTGAGTGATTTATCCTTGTGGCGCGTCATCCAGTACAGCTCAGCAGTAAACGGTACCTGCCCCAACACTGACTTGATAATATTCTTTGCGATAGCTTTTGTTGTCGGATTATTATTTTCTGTCATATTCTAAATTCTTTATCTCCCATTTCAAGGATGGTCGTACAGGACCCAGCCGGGATTCGGGCCACTGTGTGCCTGGCGCCCCTGATGGATCTACATTAAATGCAAGAGCCTGTTCATCATGAAAGTACGTTTTAATTCGGTAGGCACTGGCATTGACTCCTAACACGTAACGTCCACCATTCAACAGATTCGCTGGAATTGTTACTTTGCTGCTATAGAGACCTGGCTCACGAACAGAATGCTTCTCAAAAGACTTCGGATCATCTGTATCAAAAGAGGTGAATACAAATTCACCATGCGATGTGATCAGATAAATACCAACTCGTAAACCCTTGATATTTTTTTTAACCGTGTATTCAAAATCAATATTGAAAGATTCTGTTGAACGGACTGAATCAAGCAAATTCCCTTTTCCATCCATCACGCGCAGAGCGATCGGTTGGAAAGCAGATCTCTTATTGATCTCATTAGACTGCCACAAGCGCTGACCTTCCTGTGTCAACCCTCTCGAAAGATAAAAATCAACCGCTTCCGATGTTGGTGCACGCAGAAGTAAACTACCCTTGTCAATAACAAGGGTCTCTTCGGTTAATCGCAGGATGGCAGACATATTATGGCTTACAAATAACACCGTGCGTCCCTGTTTGGCCACATCCGTCATTTTGCCAAGACATTTACGCTGAAATTCAGCATCACCAACCGCCAGCACCTCATCAACAACCAGAATCTCTGGTTCCAGGTGTGCCGCGACTGCAAACGCAAGGCGCAAATACATTCCGCTTGAATAGCGTTTCACCGGCGTGTCCATGAACTTCTCCACTTCGGCAAAATCAACGATCTCATCAAACTTCGATTCAATCTCTTTATGCTTCATACCAAGAATTGCGCCATTTAGATAGATATTTTCCCGACCGGTTAATTCCGGATGGAAGCCAGTGCCAACCTCAAGCAGCGAACCAACCCGTCCGTGAATTTCCACAGAGCCAGTTGTAGGTTCCGTTACGCGGGATAACACCTTTAATAAAGTGCTTTTGCCTGCACCATTACGGCCGACAATGCCCAGAACTTCCCCTTTCTTTACTTCGAAATTAACATCTTTCAATGCCCAGATGTGCTCTGGCAAGCGTCCGTCTTTCTTCTGTTTTCGTGTAATAGAAAACTGTTCTGAGAGTGTTCCGCGAAGAGTTCGATACGTGTTAATAGAAGTACCGATTACGTACTTCTTTCCAAGGTTATTTACTTTAATCGCAGTTTGCGCCATGGGCTACACCATATCGGCAAAAAGCCGCTCCATTCGCTTGAAGTAGAACATGCCACTGACAAGCAGAACAACCGCCACACCAGCAGATACCAGGGTCATCATACCCGGCGGCTGACCAGTACCTAATAGCGCCCAGCGAAAACCTTCAACAACGCCAGTCATCGGATTAAGTGCATAAATTGCTTGCCACTCCTTAGGCACCATGCTTGATGGATACGCGATTGGTGTAAGGTACATCCAGAATTGTGTAAGAAATGGCAATACATAATTGATATCTCGATATAAAACATTCAATGCCGAAAGCCATAAGCCCACCCCAATCGCAGTGATAAGCGCAAGCAGTAAAAAGAGGGGCAGCATCCATATGTTCCCTGTAGGCGTGATCTTGAAGAAGAACATCATACCCAGCAAAACAACAAAAGCAATCAAGAAATCAACTGCACCCGCCAAAACGGATGAGATCGGTAAGATCATACGCGGGAAATAGACTTTTGTGATCATGTGACTATTTGCTACCAGGGATCGGCTGGCGTCCTGCAGTGCTTTTGCAAATAATGTCCAGGGAATCAGAGCAGCAAACGAAAAAATCGGATATGGGACGCCATCGGATGGTACATTTGCAAGATTTCCAAAGAAAATACTAAAGACAACCATCGTAAGAAATGGCTGCAGGACAGCCCACCCCACACCAAGAACAGTCTGTTTATAACGCACTTTCAGATCACGCCAAGTCATAAAGAAGACCAGTTCCCGATAGAGCCACATATCACGCAAATCGAGCGCAGCCCATCCGTTCGTCGGCTTTATGATTGATTTTCTTTCTATTGGTTTATTATCCATTTTCAGGAAATCTTTTCGCGGTTCTCCCGGAACCAGTTAATTGTATTTTCCAATCCTTCCTCAAACGTCATTTTTGCCTTGAAACCAAATTTATCAAAAGCGCGCTTCGTATCCAACTGTCTTCGCGGTTGGCCATTTGGCTTTGATGTATCCCAAACAAGACTTCCGGTAAAACCGGTTTTCTTTGCGATCAATTCAACCAGATTCTTGATACTGATCTCATAGCCTGCCCCCAAATTGACTGGCTCAGATTCGTTATATTTTTCGGCAGCCATGAGAATGCCTTCAGCCGCATCCTCAACATAAAGAAATTCACGTGTTGGCGAACCATCTCCCCATACTACCACTTCGTCTAAACCAGCATCCTTTGCCTCAATACATTTACGTATCAATGCCGGAATTACATGCGAGGATTTCGGATTGAAATTATCCCCTGGGCCATAGAGATTCACTGGAAGTAGAAACAGGGTGTTATATCCATATTGCTGCCTATACGCCTGAGCTTGAACAAGAAGCATTTTCTTAGCCAACCCGTATGGCGCATTGGTTTCTTCAGGATATCCATCCCAAAGGTTTTCTTCTCGAAAAGGAACTGGCGTGAATTTCGGATACGCGCAAATCGTACCAATCGCTACAAATTTCTCTACACCTGTTTCCCATGCTCGGTGCACCAATTGCACACCCATCATCAAATTATTATAGAAAAATTCAGCTGGATGTTCAAGATTTGCCCCAATTCCACCCACTTGTGCAGCAAGATGAATGATCAAATCGGGCTTTGAATCTTCTAACATACGGTTAATATCCTGCAGTTTAGTTAAGTCATAGTCCTCAATATGCGGAATAAAAACATCTTTCACTCCGCGTTCTTTCAATTTTCTCACTACAACCTTGCCTAAAAAACCAGCTCCGCCTGTGACACAAACTCGTTTGTTATTCCAAAAATTATTATTGATCATTGATATTCTCTATTCCTCTATCTCGGTAAAGATTTTCAATCCTACTATTTTCAACTTTGGAGCTTGGCCATCGTTTACAATCTCCATCCCCCACTCCATGCATGTCAATTTCAAGACCTCAGCGATATCCCCCCGCCCTTCAATTTTCACCTGGAAATAACCTTCGGATTTCAGATCTTTAATCACCGTTATTGACCGATCTCTGACGAGCCGATACATCTCCATGGACGAGTGGATAAAATCGACCAACAGCTTTGCCCGCAGCGCGATCCCATCTGGAGTGATAATATAGCGTAATTTTTTTCGCTCGGCACGCTTAACCTTAACATATCCCTTTTCAATGAGTCGCTTCAGATGCCAGTTGATCGTGCCAACAGCTACACCTAAACGCGCGGCAAGTGTTGCTTGCGTTGTATCTGGTTCTTGTTCTATATGTTCAAGGATCGTTAAATCAGCTTCGGTGGGATTAAATTGTGTATCCATGGATTCAATATTCAATCGTTGAATTATAAACCCGACTGTTTTTTGAGTCAAGCGAGCCGGTTTTTGTGAATGCTATACTATGGGGGAACCTACTAAACAGGATAAAATGGAAAATTACAACAAGAAAAGAGTCGCTCATTGGAACAAAGTCGCTGAAAAACTGCGCCACTGGCGTGGATTAGGCAATTATTATAATTCACGGATCAGTGAAATTTATAGATTCAATATACCTAAAGACCAATCCATCCTGGAAATTGGCACTGGCACAGGAAAATTATTATCATCGCTAAACCCGGACCGCGGTTTAGGGATTGATATATCCGATGGTATGGTAGCTCTTGCCCGTAAGGTTCACCCAGAATTAGATTTCCAGAAAATGGACGCTGTCAACTTCAAGATTAAGGAGAAGTTCGATTTTGTTGTAATGTCGGATACGATCAACGACCTGTACGACGTTCAGGCTGCATTGGAAAATATAGCGCGTGTATTAAACGATGATGGGCGCCTGATAATCAATTTCTATAACCGTCTATGGGAATTTCCTTTGAAAATTGCAGAAATATTAGGTTTAGCCAAACCAAACTTGATGCAGAACTGGTTGACTGTTGATGATACTAAGAACCTGCTGGACCTGGCTGGTTTTGATGCGATCAAAACCTGGGAAGAAGTTATTTTTCCATTCTCAATTCCTCTCATTACACCATTTTTTAATAAAATCCTGGCTAGGCTCTGGCCTTTCAAGCATTTAGCGATGACCTATTTCATTGTCGCGCGTTTGAAATCCATGAAACGGTCAAGCGCTGAAAAACTTTCTGTGTCGATCATTGTTCCGACAAGGAACGAAGAAGGTAATATCATCTCAATTTTCGAACGTATACCATCCATATTTGATGATCCGGAACTCATTTTTATTGAGGGTCATTCTACTGATAACACGTTTAAAGAGATTAAAAAGCAGATGAAAGCATTTCCACATATGCGATCATCGCTTTATTGTCAGAAAGGCAAAGGTAAAGGCGATGCCGTCCGGCTTGGTTTCTCGAAAGCAACCGGCGATGTTTTGATGATCCTTGATGCTGATCTAACGATGCCCCCAGAAAACCTTCCACGCTTCTATAATGCGTTGGCAAATGGTGTGGGTGATTTTATAAACGGTGTGCGACTTGTTTACCCGATGGATAAGGATGCAATGCAATTTTTCAATCTAATTGGGA
>Ga0255393_10069_pt1 | contig 14703 bp, 8 predicted proteins | sample ANMaggSeSYBR01C8_FD_182122 | JGI IMG/M metagenome (GOLD analysis project Ga0255393, IMG submission 182122) | Sediment cell enrichment communities from methane seep in Santa Monica Basin, California, United Staets - ANME aggregate JGI... | ecosystem: Environmental > Aquatic > Marine > Cold seeps >... | reverse complement strand
TTTGCTCCTTCATTAATTTAATCATGTGTTGTACATGTTTTGCTGAAGGCGGAATTCCAGGTTTCGGTTCAATATAACCGATGATCTCCAGCCCAAAAGTGTCTGCAAAATATGCCCAGTTTTTATGATATGCGACAACTTTTTTATCTCGGAAATGCAGCGCCTTCTTGAGCCAGCCTCCAAGCAAATCGATCAATTTTCCGTCCTTATATTCTTTCTCCAGAAATGTAAACAATGTTTTGTTTGCCAGCAATTTGCTGAGCGTTTCCCCACCAAACAGGTCTACAAGCTCATCGCCAAACAAAGCTCGATCAACTTTATTTATAAATTTATCTCTTTGTGAAATATAAAAATCACTGTTTTCTATATCAACTTTTCGCAATCCTATGGTGATGTTTTTGGCGATTATTTTCCAATTCAGCGGTCCTGTGTTGATGTGGGGATTGCCCATCAAGTGAATATCTCCTTCTGTTCGGTCTGCTTTATCAACTTTTTGTAAAACTTGAATGCCATCAGAGACAGAAACAAATCCGAGTTCACCATCCATGATTTTTTTGTTTCGGGCTTTGTCCAAAAGTGTTGTTGACCAACCTTCAAGGTCCATGCCCGTAGTGATCCACATATCTGCGTCTCTGAGCTTCATGGCAAAACTCGGTTTCGGCGGGACAAAATGGGGATCCTGTACGCCAGAAGCAATGTAATCCAACGACCCTTTATCCTGAGCGATATATTCGGCAATTGCAGCGTAGTCGGAAAAAGAGCAGACTATTTTTAATCCTGCACCATCTGTTTGCCCGCGACGATGGCGATGTTGCTGAGCCGAAACTTGTGAAAATATCATTATTGTTAAAATAAATGATAAACCTATTGTTTGAAAATATTTTAATAACTTCATTCTTTACTCCTTTGATCGATTTTATTATTGACTTTTCATTTTTAATAATTCTTGACCTTCACCTAAACCTTGTTCAATTAATAAGCCTCATGCTTATGCGGTCCCATAGCCCAGCATACCTGGAAAAGAAGTGTGTGATCATCTTTGGGATAAGGTGCCTGGAAATTTAAATAATTAGTAAATTCTCTTTTTGAGTACTGGTACTGAAAACGTAAAAAGACAAACTCACTCTGCCACACATCGAGACAGCCAGTGATATCCCATTCATGCTGGTTTTTATCCCAGGGCAATTCTGAATAACCTACTCTACCAGAAAGCCAGTAACGAGCATTGAGCTTATTCTGTAGCGAAGTATAAAAACCTTTGCTATCAATATTGCCTGTTGCAGTTTCACGCCTGCTGTAAAGGATTTCTGTTTTCCAGTCAATTGTTCGATATTTGGCTCTGCCAACTGGAGCCCATTTGACTGTGAATCCAAGGTTGCCAACGTAACTCATATTTGTAGAATCATTTTTTCCAGCGACGCCACTTAAAGACCACTCAAAATAGATATCTCTGTTGATGTCATAATAGTTATTAAATTTTGCAACATATAATAAATTGTATTTACCCTGACTGGTAAAACTATTATCATTGCCGCCTTTAATCACAGAAACATCAAAATTGGAAGCGTCAGCAAATAGTAATGTCGGCAGCAGAAAATTACCTGCAATTCCAAATCCGCCAACAGATGCATTACTGAACATATTAACCAGGATTTTTGGGCGATCAAATTGCGGTAACGCATGGTCATGATATCGGTTAACAATTCCGTATTCTGCATTAAACAGCCCCATTTTAAGATTCAAATTAGCTGGAAGGTTCAGCCATTCCAAATACGCTTCTTCAATAGTTATCTCATTTTCGGTAAAAGAAATATGAGTTTTTCCCCTGGTAAATGGATCGAGCGGGGCTATTAAACTTACTTCAACTTCTCTCAGATCGAATCCATTATTCCCGTAGGAATAACTGCTTGGTTTACTAATAAAATCATTGTTTGAAGAACTAACAGCAGCAAAAAAATCTCCACTAAGACTGAGGTTGGGATTTAAACCTGATTGTTGTCTGACACCACTACGGAACTTCTTTCCCAGCCCGCCTTCTTTTTTTTTCTTAACAATAGATAATTGTGCAGCTTCTTCGAGTAGTTTTTTTAATTCATCTTCCTGCTCTTTTTTTTCTAGTTTCGATTCAATTTTGTTTATTAATTTTTCAAGTTCTTGCAGCTTTAACTCTTGAGATGACTTTAATTTTTCCAGATCAGCTTTAATCTGTTGGAGATCATTTTGATCTGATTTTTTCTGCGCGATGACATTCCAACTGCCAACGAGAATAAAAATTAGAACTATTATGAATATAGAAATGTTTTTCTTGGACATAAATACCTCTCAATTTAAGTATTGATTAACTTTATTATCAGCGATTTTCATCAAAGGCGAATAAATCACAAATAGAAATACGCCAGGAATTCTCTGCCTGTTAGCAGAAGATCTGCGAAGAAAAATCTTTTAATCTGTGGGAGAAAAATATTAATGCGCTATTTTTTTTAACTATGCGTTTTCTCAACTGATTGAAGAATCTCACAGATATTCTGTTAACTTTTAAGCTGAAGCGATTTAATGATTAATTTAATGGGGGAGCTCGAAGTAATGGGTGTAGAAATATTGGGTTAGTATAGATAAATCTCTCATAAAATTTAATTGAATAACTTGTTAATAATAAGAAAAGGCAAATAATAAAGAATAACGAAACGATACCTTCAAATGACGCTACTGAAAGAATCAGTAAAAATTCTATTGGTGAATGTGAGTGAGAGGTTGTCGGTGAGTCGTGGGAATGACTCGTATCAAAAGGATGACCATGAACAATTGTATATCCATTATTTAGTTCATGCAAATGAAGATTGGAATAGACTAAAAAAATTGAAAAAAATAGTAATAGACAAATAAGTCCAACAAGTAATTGTTTTGTTCTTTTATTATACACTTGATTTTGTTAATGTTTGATATTTTAATAGTTTATTTATCAAAGATAATTTCACTACCGGACACTTTTTCTTTTATGACTGAAATAACTGTCATTCCCGCATGTTTTTAGCGGGAATCTCCTAAATATTCGCCAAATGGATGCCCAATAGGAGCATTCGGGCATGGCAATACACTGAAAAGTCCAATTTTTTAAAAAATGTCCGGTGTCAAGAAGATAATGTATTTTAAGCGCAATATCAAGTATTAATTTAATTATAACAAATTTTCTGCTTGGTTATTTTTTCTTGACATTTTGATATTTAATTTGTACTATTTAACATCTAAATCAATGTTATGCCAGATAAATTATTTGATAAAATTAGTTTAATCTTTAGCTAATATCTGAAAGAAAAAATTATGTCAAAGAAAAAAACAACTAAGGTGGTTGATACCATTTTTGAGAGCACTTTAAATATTTCTGATGATAAAAAAGTAGATATATTGATTGCTATGATGCACGATATAAGAAATAGTATAGATTCATGGACAAATCGATCTTTTCAAGCTGTATCATGGTCTGGCGGTATACTGTTAGCCTTTGTTGGATATTGGATTACTAAAGCACATAAGGTAGTCCTATTAAACCGAATATTTTTGGCATTAGGTATTTGTCTGTTTGGTATGTTAATTCAAATTTATTTATTTAGAGTGAAAAGTGCACATAGTGGAAATGGAAACCTACTATCCAAAATTGAAGCAACATTAAGATTAACTGAAAAAAATTTCTATATTCACGATAAATATTTTTTTAAATATACTGGAAAATGGATACCTCCTAAAAGTTTAACTATTCTTCAGGTAATGAATTTGATAATTATAATCTTTGCAATTTCTGTTGCAATAGCATTTTAAAATATTTTAGAATAGTTCTTATTCTTGTGCTGCAAAAATAAAATCAATAAATTTTAAAATATTATTCGATTATGTTTAATTATTTCCAAAAATGTATTTTCTGCTTTTCATCTCTTCCAACCTATCCGAGTGGTGATGGAGAACATGTTATTCCTAAAAATATAAATGGTTTTTGGCGAGTCTATGATGTTTGTGATCTTTGTAGAGAATATTTTGGTACTAATGTAGATCATCTATCGAGTCAAATTACCACAGCCAGGCGGTGGTAATTTGACTACAAAACTCTCACGGAATTTCGTTATGGGTAATTTAATGTTGTTCATTAAACTTACTTCTGGTGCATCTGTTACTGCATCTTTTCTCGATCATCTTTAAACTTGGGACAATCAAGTTTTTGTCATAAAAAATTAATTCGTCAACCATTAAAAAGGAGAGAACCATGTTAAATAACAAATCTTTTTTTCAAACAATGCTAATAGCATTTTTTCTAATGGCTTTATTTTCTTCTTCTTCAAAAATATTTGCTCAAGATCAGCAGGGCATCAAAGCTAAACTGCAAATCCCGGATTCCTTACATGTACAGGTTATCACCACCATTGATAAATCTAAAAACGTCGGTAGAATTATTAACATCGGTGAAAACGAGATTATTTTCAAAACCGAGTTTGGTACGATCGTCATTCCTATATTGAAAATAAAGGACATTAAAGAAGTCCCAAGCACATGTATCAAAGATGGCGTATATTGGTTTCCCAATCCAAATGCCACCCGCCTCTATTTTGCACCGACAGGACGTATGTTAAAAAAAGGAGAAGGGTATTTTGCTGATTATTACATATTTTTTCCTTCGATTGCTTACGGCATTACAAATAATATTACAATTGGCGGCGGAATGTCTCTTATCCCGGGTGTTGATCCTGACAAGCAGATATTCTATTTTACACCCAAAATCGGTCTAAAGGCAGCGGAAAAATTCAACATTGCCGCAGGAGCATTAATCATAAAAGTACCTGATTTTGATGATAATGATAATGACAATGATGATGAAAATCCACCAATGGTGGGCATCCTATACGGGGTTGGCACTGTTGGCTCAACTGATGCAAGTTTTACTTTCGGGTTAGGTTATGGATTTGTTGATAATGATTTAGCTGAAAAACCCATGATTGTGCTTGGAGGCGAAAAACGACTTTCACGGCGCCTGGCATTCGTCTCTGAAAACTGGATCATGCCGGGAGTTGACAATCCTTTTATTTCTTATGGCATCCGTTTCTTCGGTGAAAAAATGAGTATTGATCTGGCGCTCTGGAATACTCTTAGCGATGATATAATTTTCCCAGGTATTCCTTATATTGATTTTGTTATTAATTTTTAACAGCATTTATTTGAATAGAAAATTATCACTGATTCTGTTGATAAAGCACCCTCCCGAAGGTTTTATAAAACTAAAACATCAATATATGGTAGCATTAAATTTTCTATACGCTATATTTAGTTATCCAGAAACCTTCGGGAGGGTTTTCGGTATTAAATCAACAGAGTCATTACTTTACTAATTTTAATGAGTCTTAATTTGAAAATTGCATTTGTAATTTTATTGTTCTCTTTTATTTCCCAATCACAAGCACGGGAAATAAAAGCACACAAAACCCAAACACATATCACAATAGATGGAAAAATTACAGCGATAGAATGGCGCCCAACTATCTTTCAATCTAATTTTATTCAGATGGAACCGGAAAGGGGACAACCATCAAAAGACATCACTAAGGTAGCGATTCAATTTGATGATAAAAACATTTACGCGGCTTTCATTTGTCAAAAATCCTATCCTGACCTGGTAGTGGCGGAGCAAAGCCGCCGCGATCAACTTGAAAAACAGGATGATGTGGTGGTTGTTGTGTTTGATACTTACCATGACTCTCGTTCTGCATTCTGGTTTATGACCAATGCGCTGAACACACAAGTTGATGTTAGAATTAGTGATGACGGTAAATATCGTGATGTTGAATGGGACGCTGGCTGGGAAGTTAAAACCGTTATCACTGAAACCGGCTGGACTGCGGAGTTTGCCATTCCTTTTAAATCACTCCGTTTCAATCCAAATCTGAAAACCTGGGGGATAAATTTCGGCAGATTCATCCCAAAATGGTTAGAGACTTCTTACTGGGCTGGTCCCACTGATTATGATTTTCGCGTGTCTAAGTTTGGTGATCTTACAGGACTGGAACTTCCGCAGGCGGCTTCAGAATACAGAGTCATACCTTACGTAACCGCGCGCTATGAGACATTTTCCAATATGAAATGGGACAAAATGTATGGATTGGATCTGGAGTACCGCTATAAAAACAACATTACCGGTAATTTCACTTACAATCCTGACTTCGCTACTGTGGAGGGTGATAAAGAAAAAATTAACATGTCTCGTTGGGAACTTTCGTTTCCAGAGAAGAGAAAATTTTTTCGTGAAGGTGGTGAACTTTTTCAAAACCGTATTCGTGCATTTTATTCCCGGCGTATCGGTGAGATTAATTTCGGAGGAAAAATCATTGGCAAGTCAGGGCGTAATACTTATGCCTTTATCGGCGTCAATGCCAAAGCAGTGGATGATGATCCCTCCACTAGCGAAGAAAATGAATCGTTTCCCGAATACAATATCGGCATTGTACGTTTGAAACGGGATATTCTCAAAAGCTCTACTTTTGGGATGATGTTCATCAACAAAGACTGGCAGGGCGGCTACAATCGCATTTTAAGCCTGGACGGTGTGTTCCATTTTCCGAAAGAATTTCATTTCACCACACAATTTGTAGCGGCTGCTCCTGGTGATTTTAAGAAAAATTACGGCTGGTTTATACGATTAGTTAGGGAGAATAATATTTATCATTATCATTTGCGTTACACAGAACTGGGGGAGAATTTCCGGGAAAGCGCCAATGGCATCGGTTATATCAGGGATGATAACCGTCGAGAACTGGATTCAGATGTTGAATACAAATGGTGGATTAAAAATTATGGAATTGAATTTTTTAACTACTGGTCAAATTACAATATCTATTGGAGCAAAAACAGCGGCACGCTCAGAAGCTGGCATGTTGTTCAGGATTTTAATATTTATTTTAAAAATAAATTCAGTTTGAATGCGGAATTTAGTCGGGACTATCAATTGTTTGAAAAAGGATTTTATAACTACGATATTGAACTGGAGATTGGATATAATACTGAAGAATGGTCTTCAATAGAATTGGAATACGATTTTGGCTATAATTTTGACCGCAATTATAAGATGATCGTCGGCGCTGCGAATTTTAAACTTCACGAAAAATTTTCTATCGAGTATGAAATTAGAAAGCTAAAATTTGACCCTGATCCTGATAAAGAGAGCACCTGGCTGAATATTGCCACGTTTAATTATCAATTCACCCCGGACTTATTCATCAGGTTATTCACCCAGCACCGGTCAGCTACCGACCGTATTTATGTCTATGGATTATTCGGCTGGCGCTTTAAATTACCCAACAGCGCAATTTATTTTGTTTATACCCGTGATGATTTTGATAATTTTTTTCAGGACGAATTAAAGCGTCCTGTTTTGTATCGGGAAAAGAATGAAATATTCTTTATAAAGCTGGCGTATGATTTTAGTTTTTGACTGAATTAACGTGCTAGGCACTTTCAAAGTGCCTGGTACGTAGGTTTAAAAAAATGAAGATATTTATCATAGAACCCTACTTCACCGGTTCCCACGCTGCATGGGCAAATGGCTACGCAAAACACAGCCGTCACCAAGTTGAAATTTTAAATTTGAGCGGACAGTTCTGGAAATGGCGCATGCACGGCGGGGCAATTACTCTGGCGGAACAATTCCTTAAATCAAAATTAGAACCTGATTTGATTTTAGCCACGGACATGCTCGACATCACAACTTTTCTTTCGTTAACCCGCACCTGCACAAGCGACATTCCTATTGCGATTTATTTTCATGAAAATCAGCTCTGTTATCCCTGGTCGCCGGATGACAGGGACATCATTCACAAGCGGGATAAACATTACGGTTTCATAAATTACACATCAACGCTGGCGGCAAATGCTGTGTTCTTTAATTCTGAATTTCATTCAAATGCTTTTTTTGAAGAATTACACCGCTTTTTAAAACACTTTCCAGATCACAGGGGGTTGGAAAATATTGAAAGAATAAGGAAGAAAAGTCAGGTGCTGCATTTGGGACTTGATCTGAAAAAATTTGATCAGTTTAAGATAAAAAAAGAAAATTCGGGTAATGGAAAAATCCCACTCGTTCTGTGGAATCACCGTTGGGAATATGATAAAAACCCGGCTGATTTTTTCAATGCGTTAATTGTGCTTGCTGAACAGGGACTGGATTTTAATATTGCGGTACTGGGTGAAAATTTCAGCAACAGTCCGGTTGAATTTGAAAATGCACAAAAAAAGTTAGGCGGCAGAATTGTTCAGTTCGGTTTTGCTGAAACGTTTGAACAATACGCCAATTGGCTATGGCAAGCAGATATTATCCCGGTTACCTCCAACCAGGATTTTTTTGGCGCCAGTGTAGTGGAGGCAATTTACTGCGGCTGTTTTCCACTTCTTCCAAACCGACTTGCTTTTCCTGAAATAATTCCTGTTGATAAATACGCAGATAATTTTTATAATAATTTTGATGAGTTAGTAGAGAAATTAGCCGGAGCAATTTGTGATATTCAACAAACCCGAGAACAGGATTTGAGCCCTGTAGTTGAAAAATATTGCTGGGAGAAAATGGCGCCTTATTATGATGAAGTTTTGGAAAGCTTGTGATATTCAGTTAATCATAAAATAAAAGAGCCTCCGTTATAAATTTAACAAAGGCTTCAATACGTGGGCGATACTGGAATTGAACCAGTGACCTTCCCGACATGAGATGTCGGGACACTCTACCAACTGAGCTAATCGCCCAAAATTTTGTATGTGTAAATATTTAAAAATTGTTTTTGAAAGTCAATAGAAAAGTATTTGCCATTATTAATGACTCTGTTGAAAAAATTTACTTCGCCAAGCTCACAACTCTTCTCGCCCAATTACGTAAATCATCAAAAAGAACATAAATGGTTGGTAAAATAAGCAGGGTTACAATTGTGGAAAAGGTAAGTCCGCCAACAATAGCGCGCGCCATGGGGAAATATGGGGGACCATAGCTGCCAATCTGGGTGCTTACAACACAAAGCGGTACCAGATTTAAAACAGTAGTGCCTGCCGTTTTAGCTTTCAGCTTTTTAATTAGATGGTTTTTTATTGAGAAAATGAATATTGAAAATCGCATATACACAGAACATACTTAATTTGAATATCGAATATCGAACAAGTTGAAAATCCCGATTTATAGGGGGAATGATGAATTTCGAAATTCGATATTCAAGATTCGATATTCATAATTCAATTTATCAACAAAATTTTGTCGATATTAGGATTATATTTTGGTTTCTTTATTTTTAACGTTTTAGTAATTCCCGAGTTTTGAATGGTAAACAAAAATCTTGAATATCCCAACAACGAAGGTTATTCAATTTTTAACAGAATTTTCTTGAAAATTAATATAATATTGTCTATATTAAAAATAAAATTATTCATTATATTTTTATTTTACACCTGTTATTAAATTTGATTTTATCTGCTAATTATACCTTGACTTTATAAATAGGTGAAATATGAATCCCTCAGTAATAGAAACGACTATTCTTGTTCGATTACTTGCTACCATTCTTGGACTTGCATTTGTTGTGGAAATTATTCATATGCTTTTTATGAAATTTGTTCAGCCGATTATTATCGGAGTTGTACGAGAAAAAGTCCCTAAAATTTCGGTTCTTAAAAATATATTTTATGAAATTCAGGACTTAATTCATTATAGTAAGTTTTCAGATGAGGTGGAAACTGAAGCGGAAAAATTTAGAGAAGAAATGAGTGAAATCATAAATAAATTGAATAAGGAGATAGATCCCGTTAAGCGCATGAAAATATTTCAAACGGTTTCAGATATTGAAAACTATTCATTTAGTGAAAATTACCCTATGAGCACGATTTTAGTACAACCAGCAGCGAGTTACAATCATTATCAAACTTTAAGAGCAATTGTTGCCCATCTATTGGGATTTTCAATTGCAATTATCGTTGTGCATAGTTTCTCATTCAGTATTATTAATGAAATATTGAAATATTATATTAATAGTTCAGTGCCTTTATGGGTGGATTATTTAATGACAGGATTAATAATTGGAGGAGGTAGTGGATCAGCACATCTTCTAATTTACTATATTAAAAAATGGAGGGTTCCAAAGAATCTACGAAAAGATATTTTTAATAAAGATGATTTTCTTGTTGATACTATTTTAAAAAAAACGACTGAAAAAATGTCTATGATACATGATGGAACTACTGATAAATGGATTAAAATCACTTATAATGGTGGTGTAGACATAGAAAATTTAGAATTTATACACCATCGGAAAAAAGATCCAAATATGATTATCTACCATCACACAGGAATTATTAACTGTTGCACTTTTGATGATATAGTTAGAGTGGTTAAGGATTCTAGGGATCCCAGGGGTAATTGGATGAAAACGGCTTATCATTGTGTTGTGTTAACGGATGGTTCGATTCATCCATTTTGCAGGTGGGATCGATATGGGAAACACGCGGCAGGTTACAATCGTTATTCTTTGGGTCTTGCCTTTCATGGTAATTTTGAAACAGATCCTCATGCGCCTAATTCAAATATCAACAGAATTTTTGGCCCCATTCGTCCTTCAGACGCACAACTTAAAAGCGGGGCTCAGGTGGTAGTACTATGGACTTTTTTATACAATATAAAAGTTGATTTTAAAAACTCAATCATTCCCCATAAAGAGATTTCAAGCAAAACCTGTCCAGGCAACTCATTTCCGTACGATGATTTTATGAAATACGTAGAATACTATCAGCGGCATTGGGAAAAATCACCAGAAATTAGAGAACGTATTGAAGAATTTAAGCTTAAACCTTTCATCTATACATCCTAAAAATACATGGAGATTTAATTATGAATATCTTGGAAGAAATATTTAAAGAGTCATTTACATTTTTGTTTATCTTGTTTGTATTTGCATTAATAATTGATAAAATTTTGCTGATACTTAGGTCTATATTTATGTTCCAAGATTACCACCTTAAGTGGTACATATATTGGACGAAAAAAGCCTATTATTTGAGATATAAATTTGAAAAAATATTACATCAATTTTATGACGTAGATCCCAGGATGACTCCATCAATCTTTTTCTACCATAGAAACAAATTTCTACAATCACAACGAAATTATACCGGAACTATTCCTATTCTTTCAGGAGATTTAGTGCGTTTCGCAACTCTTAAGTCATATGAAATGATTATTAGCATTATATTGGGAGTCTTTTTTGCTTATGCCTTTAAAGTTGATTTATTAAAAATATGGGAGAAGACTGTTTTGCAATTTTCTGGATGGAACATTGATCATGATATTTGGCTATGTTATTTGATTTCAGGTATAATTTTGGGCATTGGAGCTGCTGTTTTGAGATCATTCAGAACAACGATTGAGTAAAAGTATAAAAAAAAGGAAGTAAAAAATGAAGGGATTCGATTTACATATTGCTTATGGTATATTTATTGTTGTATTTCTAATACTTTCTGTATCGTGGATAAATAATTTATCTTGTAAGAATCCTCTTTATATAATATGTACATTTCTGGATGCCTTTAGAATAGGACTCTTTCGAACTAGAAGAATTAAGATGTTAATTAAAAGATTGGAAAAACAAAGAGCTCAAATAAAAAAATTTGAAAAGAAATTAGAACAATACGATGTGGTTGTGGATTATGAAAAATTGATAGAAAAATGTCAAATTGAATTTAATCGATATATCGCAAGTTATGAGAAGGAAATTCTACTATTACACACGAAATATAAAGCTGAAAAGGAACGACTTGAAAAACTTAGCACAGAATTTATCCATTATGAATATATTTTAACTTTTGGAAATGAATAGCTTATGTTTGAGTTCAAACGTCTTTATAAGATATTAACCAAACATAAAATTATTAATGAATTAAGTCTTAAATTATTAATCAGCCAAACTCACAACTCTTCTCGCCCAATTTCGTAAATCATCAAGAAGAACATAAATGGTTGGCAAAATAAGCAGGGTTACAATTGTGGAAAAGGTAAGTCCGCCGACAATGGCGCGCGCCATGGGGAAATATGGGGGACCATTACCACCAATCTGGGTGCCAACGATACAAAGTGGTACCAGGCTTAAAATAGTGGTACCTGCCGTCATTAAAATCGGGCGCAACCGGTTTCTGCCTGCCTGGATGATTGCCTGGTCACGGCTCATTCCTTTGGCTCGAAGTTGATTAAGATGGTCGATTAGCACTATGCCGTTATTAACTACAACGCCGATGAGAATGAGAATACCAATCATGCCCATAATGGTCATGGTTGTGCCGGTGATTAAGTAAAACCAATATACACCAACAATGGCAAAAATTATTTGCGTCCAGACCGCAGCGGGAAAGATGAGCGATTCAAACAAAGACGCCATCACAAAATAAATTAATATCAGCGCTAACAGCAAGTTAACCATCATTGAGTTAAAAGCTTCATCTTCCTCGCTGAAACTTTGACCGTAATTCCAGGAATAGCCGGGTGGGAAACTGAAATTATTCATTACTTTGCCAATTTTTTCCTTTGCCTCATTAACTGTTAAATCCTGTAAATTAGCGTTCACGCCAATGGAAGTTGTTCGGTTCTCGCGGCGAATATTGCGCGGTCCTCGCCGCACTCGAAAATCTGCCAGCGAAGCAAGTTTGATGGGCTGTCCTGTATTATTAAAAAGAGGAATGTTCTGCAGATTTTCCATTGTCTGTTTATCTGTTTCTTGAAATTCCAGCCGCATTACTACCTCACCATCCTCGTCATGAAATCGGCGCAGATTTATCCCGCGCATGGCAGCAGAAACAACGCTGGCTATTTCCTGTGTGGAAAAACCGTATTGCTTTGCCCGCTGGCGGTCAACAATTACGTGTATCTCTTCATCACCGATTTCAGCTTCAGAACGAACGTCTTTCAGCCCCTTGATTCTGGAGAGAGTCCAGGCAACATCACGGGAAAGCCTGGCTAATTGTTCACTTGATTTCCCGATGAGTTGAATACGTACAGATTCCCCCTTGCCCGTTTGACGGCGCCAATCAAAAGAAGGATTGGCAATGGCTAATTTTGGCAGACCTTCGCGAATTTCTTCACGAATTTCTTCCATAGATTTTGAAGCCTGTTTTCCCTTCTTCAACAGTATTGTGGACATGGCGTAATTGCCAGTGTAATAGGAATAAATGGAGCTAATCTCAAATTTATCCTGATGCGCAAAAAGATATTCCTCAAAAACATCAACAGCTTGTTCAACTTTTTCCAAAGTATAATTACTATTAATGTGATAATGCAACCGCAGCCGCCGGTCTTCTGGCTCATCAAACATGTCCATTTTAACACTGGACATGGGAATAGCGATGCTGAACAGGGTCAAAAGAATTATTCCAACCGTCGTCCGGCGATGTTTCAAAGTCCAGTCAAGAATGCGGGCATAACGGTTGAGCGATTTGTCGATGATTGTTTCCTTTTTGTGTTGTTTTGGTGGTTTGATGCGTGTAGCAATCAGGGGAACAATAGTCTGGGCAAGAATAAGTGAAACTCCAAGCGCAATACAAATTGTAATTGCCACATGTTTCATCCAGATAGCAACCTGGTCTCCCTGGCTTACTATGTTAGGCAGGAAAACAATAGCAGTGGTCAAAGTACCCGCTGAAATCGCGAGTGCGACCTCTTTTACACCTTTGGTAATTGCTGTTTTAGATTCTGATGTTTGTAACTGATGCCGGTGAATACTTTCCGTAACAACCACGGCATTATCCACCAACATGCCCACGGCGAGCATTAAACCCATCATCGAAAGAATGTTGAGCGATACGCCTAAAAAATACATAAATGCCAGAGTTATCAATAATGATAATGGAACAGCTATTGATACCATAAAAGTAGTGGACATTCGCCGCAAAAAGAAAAATAGTACAAGAATTGCGAACAGACCGCCAATAAGTCCAGATTTTAACACTTCATTTAAGGAACTAATAACGCCCTCTGCCAGGTTATCCATGTAAAAAATGCTAATGCCCTCCATCTCGGGAAGTTTGCTGATTTCGTCTATTTCGGCAACAATGCGATCGGTAACCTCAACCATGTTGGCGCCCGCCTCTTTAAAAACATCCAAACCGATGGCATAACGACGGTCAAGGTGGCGTCCATAATTCAATTTAGGATGGTCAAAAGTAATGGTGGCAACATCCCGTAAACGAATATTGTTTTCTCCAACAGTCAGTTCACCAATTTCATCAACGGTCTGAAATTCTCCGATGGGTCGAACTACGAATCTTTGATTATTATCCGTGATTTTGCCAGCCGTTACCATAAAATTGCTTCGACGCAGCATCTCGGTCAAACGGTTTATATCGATGCGATGGGAAATAATTCTATCAACCGACAATTGAATGCGAATCTCTTTTTTCTCCACGCCATAAAGATTTACTTTTGACACTCCTTCCAGTCGTTCAATGCGCCGTTTCACATTTCGGTTGAGCATGTCGTAAGCATTGGAAAGGTCGCGGTTACTGGAAATACGAAGCGTAACCAGTTCCATGTCTGAAGTTGACCATTTTCGGACATAGAATCGTTCTAAATCTGATGGAAATTGGTTGCGAATACCGTCCAACTTTTTTCTGGCTTCTAAGGCTTTGACATTTGCATCGATTCCCCAATCGAATTCCAGC
>Ga0255393_10068_pt1 | contig 14746 bp, 4 predicted proteins | sample ANMaggSeSYBR01C8_FD_182122 | JGI IMG/M metagenome (GOLD analysis project Ga0255393, IMG submission 182122) | Sediment cell enrichment communities from methane seep in Santa Monica Basin, California, United Staets - ANME aggregate JGI... | ecosystem: Environmental > Aquatic > Marine > Cold seeps >... | reverse complement strand
TAACTGGCTCTGCCACAACAACTAAGGGAAGCATTGCAATCTCAAATGATGTTTTACAGGTCGATATCGGGACAATTGCACCTAATAGCAGTGAGACAGTTACAATTGTCTTTCAGGTGCAAGTCACTGCGCCAGTTGAATATATAGGCAACCAGGGATTTGTCAACAGCAGAGAAATTGTGCCCCATCCGACTGATGATCCGGTTACCGAACAGGAAGACGATGAAACAATTACACGGGTGCCAAGCTTTAAAAGCAAAACAGATTTTTTAAAACAGGACAACTTTATTGACACAGATAAAAATGGGGCTATTTCTCCCGGGGACTCAATTACTTACACCATCACCATAAAAAATTCAGGAACTGGCATTGCCAACAATGTTGCTTTTACCGACACTATTCCAAATAACACATCTTATGTTGAAGGTTCCGCTTCAACTTCAAAAGGGACAATAATCAGCACATCGCCAGTTCTCCAGGCCAATATTGGCAGCATTGCTGCTGACTCTATTGAGACAGTAACAATTGTCTTTAAATTAGTCGTTACAGCTTCAGTTGAAGAGATCGAAAATCAAGGATTCGTAAACAGCGATGAAATACATTCGCATCCGACTGACGATCCGGACACACCCGAAGAAGACGATGCAACAATAACCAGACTGCCTTCTTTTAATGGTGCAACTGATATATTAAAACAAGATCGGTTCAATGATACTGACGGCAGCGGTACGATTTCGTCTGGCGATACAATTTTGTATAACATTACAATAAAAAATTCCGGAGCGAAAACTGCCCACAATGTTGTTTTCACCGATTCAATTCCACAACACACATCGTTTGTGAATGGTTCGGCTTCAACAACAAAGGGAACAATAATTACGACTTCTCCCATTTTACTGATAAACATTGGGGATGTTGCTTCTAAAGAAAAAGAAATTATCACTATTGAATTTAAAGTGATTGTTACTGAAGCAGCAAATCAAATAGAAAATTTAGGCTTTGTTAATTCTGATGAGACTAATCCTGAGCCGACCGACGATCCTGAAACACCAGGAGAAGATGACAAGACAATCACAAAACCGCCAAGCATCGAAGTTACAAAACGAGATGTCTTTCAGGACATCGACAATGACGCTTCAATTTCAACCGGGGATTTGATTTATTACCATTTGTCAGTCGAAAACACCGGAACAGGAATTGCTAATAATGTCGTTCTTACCGATTCGATCCCGCAAAACACAGAATATGTTGATGGAACTGCATCAACGACGATAGGAACAATTATTAGCACATCACCAATCTTTCAGGTCAATATCGGCACCCTGGCGCCTGGTGATACGGTGAGCATAAAATTTCAGGTACGAGTTGTTTCTCCTGCCGAAAAAATTATAAACCAGGGTTTTATTAGCAGCGATGAAACACCGGCTGAGCCTTCTGATGACCCGGACACTCCCGAAGATGATGATGAGACAATTACCAATCCGCAGTGGTTTAAGGAAAAGTCTGACGTATTAAAGCGAGATACTTTCATCGATGCTGACAATGATGGCAGTCTTTCGCCAGGCGATACAATTTCATATACAATCACCATAAAAAATTCAGGAACAGGCATTGCTAATAATATTGTCTTCACAGATTCAATACCACAAAACACATCTTATGTGGAAGGCTCATCTTTTACTTCCAAAGGAACAATTGTTACAACATCACCTGTTTTGCAAATCAACATTGGTGACATTGCACCTAATGGATCTGAAACTGTAACCATTAATTTTAGAGTTACTGTAACTGCTTCTGTTGAACAGATAGAAAATTTAGGTTGGGTAGGCAGTGACGAGTTAATTCCACATCCCACAGACGATCCTGATACAGAAGATGACACGACTATCACATCCCCACCAAAATTTAATGGCGTTGGCGATGTTTTAAAAAATGATACATTTAAAGATGTTGATGGCAGCGGTACAATTTCTCCAGGGGATTCAATTTTATATAATATTACGGTAAAGAATTCAGGAGGGGAAACTGCCCATAATGTCGTTTTTACCGATTCGATTCCACAGCACACATCGTATGTGAATGGTTCGGCATCGACAACAAAAGGAACAATAATTACTACTACTCCCATTTTGCAAATAAATATTGGGGATGTTGCTGCTAAAGAAAAAGAAATTATTTTCATTGAGTTTAAAGTAATTGTTACTGAAACAGCCAATCAAATAGACAATCAAGGCACTGTTAATTCTGATGAGACTAATCCAGAACCGACCGATGATCCTGAAACGCCAGAAGAAGATGACGAGACAATCACACGACCACCAAATTTAAGAGATAATCTGTTAAAAAGCGCGGAGCTTCAAGACGTTGACGACAATTTAGAGCTTTCAGTTGGTGATATTATCACCTATACTATTACAATCCAGAATTCCGGAGCGGAAGTAGCCACCAATGTTGTTTTTTTAGACACGATCCCGGAGTTTACTTCCTACATAACTGGCTCTGCCACAACGTCTAAGGGCACTATTGTAAAAACGACGCCCGTACTACAGATAAATATCGGTAATGTTGATCCAAATAAAACCGAACAAATTACAGTCTCTTTTCAGGTGCTATTAACCCAAACCGTCGATAGAATATCCAATCAAGGATTTGTTGATTGTAATGAAACTCCGTTGACTCCGTCTGACGATCCCAATACATTAGAAGAAGACGATCCAACTGTTGTTGACAATTCTATGTTTTTTACTGATATTTCTGTAACTCAATTTGCAGATACGGATTCAAGTGAGACAACAAACACGGGCACAGTGAGTTATGCCAAGGAAAGTGAAACATATAAAATTTATCTTACTGTGAAGAATATCAGTACGGGCAAAGCTAAAAATATTGTTGTAAGGAATCTATTGCCAGATTCTTTAACAGCATTCAACATTTCTCCACAACCAGACGGTTCTTCAATTCCAGACTCTATAATTTTCTGGTCATTTGCCGATTTACTTCCATCTGACAGCTTGAATCTGAATTTCGATGTAACTGTACCCGAATTAATGCCCGAGGGTATTAATGACCTGATAAACAGGGTTAATATTAGTTGCAGTAATGAAGACACTACTAAATTAACAAACAATACATCTGTCGATACAGTTAAAAATCCTGTTATTCTTGAAGACATCCAACCCTATATTGAAGCAACACCAGCAACAGTTGATGTTACTGACAGTATTAAAATCAGAATTCAGGTATCAGAAAACACGAAAAGCTGGGAACTATACGTTCATTTACCAAACGAAACAACCAACTTACTTAGCTCAGAGAAAAATTCAACTCTGACGCCAGATGTTTGGTATGACATTGAAGATATGTACAAACCTGAGCTTATGTTAACTACGAAAAAAGTGGAATTGCTGACATTTCAGATTCGTGCTTTTGATGAGCGCAAACGAGAAGGAAGCGCCCAGACATCAGTAGAAGTTCACAGCAATAATTATCTTGTGTTGGATAGAAATGTTTTCAAACCGGAATTAGAAGATCATATTTTAATACGATTCAAATTAAGTTCAAAAAGAAATGCCCGGCTTGATGTCTATGATGTCAGCGGTAGACATGTTTGTAAATTAACAGAAGATATTTACGAGGGAGCATGGAACCCATTTCCGTGGAACGGAATCGCTGATAATGGTCAAAAAGTTGGCAGTGGTGTTTATATTGTTACCTTACGTTCGGGGAAGTTTAATTCATGGAAAAAATTTATTATTGTAAGATAAAACGAACTAAAAGGCTAATTCCATGTCGAAAAAAAAATCTATTTATATCAATATCGTTTTTGTTTTTCTATTTCTGTTCTCCTTTACTTCTGCACAAGGACAGGTTAGAACGGGTTCTGCATTCCTGAAAATGCTGCCAGGCGCCAGGGTTCAATCGATGGCAACAGCAATGACCGGAGGACTCGATGAAGTTCATTCAATTTATGCCAATCCGGGAGCCGCAGGATTTATCAGGGAATGGCATTGGTCTGCTGCGTATTCCAAATGGATCGCTGATGTTTATAACGCTTCATTTGTTTTTGGCAAGCGAATCCGCAACCCGTTGAGCAATCAGACTCGCTTCGTTTTAGGTATCCTCTACCAGGGAATGCCGGAATTTGACAGCTCTGACCATGCTGTTGAAAATGCTACTGCAAATGATGTCGTGGTTTCATTAAGCATCGGGCAGTCCTTATCTAAATTATCAAAAAACATTGCCCTAGGATTAAACGTCAAATATTTAAAAAGCACCCTGGACAGTTATAATGCCAGTACCATTATTTTTGACACCGGACTTTTAGCCCGAACCCCAAAGTTTAGCCTGGGAAATTCACTACTTAAATTTGGAATTATTTCAGCAGGCGCTGCTATTACTCAAATGGGCTCTGACCTCAAATTTGACCGGGTTGGCACACCATTACCTCAAACCTGGCGGGTTGGTTTATCATTTTATGCCGGTACGCATAATGGTCTTCAAATACAAGTTTCCGGTGATTATCACAATGTTAAAGATGAAGACGGGGAATTCGGTGTTGGCGCTGAACTGACCTGGGGAAACAGATTTTCAATAAACAGCGGCTACAATTTTAACAGCAATTTGATGAGTAAAATCTCTTTCGGTGGAACAATTAGACTTGACGATGTTATTACATCTGAACATACAATTCTTCCCGGCAGGAACAATGCACTGAAATTTGAACTTGCTACGATTGACGAAGGCGAATTTTTCTCCCGAACCTATCGCGGCGGTATTGGTCATTTGCCAATTGGTCCGGAATATTTTGAGTTTATCAATCCAGCAACAGACGACACTGTTAAACAAGCCAATGCTGTACTAAAATGGGAAAGCAGCCGCGATCCTGACCTGTATGATAATATCCAATATACACTGTTAATGGATCGGGACATCACTAAACTTGAAAATCTGATTACAGCTTATGATAACGATACTGATGAATTTTTCTCTGCCTTATCCAGTTCCAGATCTTCTTTATTGAAAATGCAGACTGTTGAGAGCGATTCATTTCAAGTCAATAATCTTGTAACCGGACATTATTATTGGGTTGTATTTGCACAGGATTTAGACAATCACATTCGCTTTGCTGAAAAAAACAATCTTCGCATCGCCCATTTTTATGTACCATGTCCTGATATTGAAATCAAAAATATCGAATTTGAGCACTCTCCCTGGATAACTGAGGATGACTACCATGGGGAAATAAAAATAACCATTAGTAACAATGGCGGACTTTTAGCAGAAAATTTTTCAATAGTTTTGCATGACTCATCAATATCTCCTTATCGAACTCTTAATGCTAAAAAAGATAAACCGGGAAAAAAACTTATACTATTAGAAACGATCGAACAATTGAAGCCTGGTGAAATCCAAACGTTTCAAACCCCGTGGCACACTTCTCATTTAGGAGCTCATTTATTTGAAGCAGCGGCAGATATTGAACATAAATTAGTAGAGAGCGATGAATCTAACAATCAAAAAGATACGATTTTCTACACTATTCCTAAAGGTACATTTTCAACGGATGATACTGCTAATGTATCTGTCATATCATTAGTAACCCTCGATCTGCCAGTAATATCTGAAGTCTGTTTTGACAAAAACAGTGCTGATGTGAAATTTGAATATTTACACAAAATTGCAATTGATCCACCGGTTGCCACAATTGCTTATCGTCTAACCAAATATCGTGATCTATCTATTTCGATACAAGGTTTTTCAGACCCCAGCTCAGACGAAACAAATGTTGAACTTGCTAATCGTCGAGCTTATGCAATTCGTGATTCTATGATTCAATTAGGTGTTTATGAAAATCAGATAAAGATATTACCAGGTCAAGTTCTTCCCAAATTAAACAAAGCAGTAAATCCAGAGGATATGAAATGGGTTCTTGAAGAAAGAAGATATGCGAAAATTTCTACTGATTTAGCTAATCAGCCTATCCTTTTCGACTTAATCCGCCATAAAGATACAGAACAAGTTATTTGCCCCCTTATATTTAAATCCGATGTTACGTGTGCTGTTACAAATGCTGAAGTAAGCATTTACTGTTCACAAAACACTGTCCAGGACAGTGTCTCAATTGAAAACTTAAAAGATAGATTAAAAATCAAAGATGAACATTATTGGAAAATTAAAAAACATGAATTAGATTCGTGCTTGAACAAAAATATAAAATATCATTTGACGGTGATAGATCGTTTGGGTAGGGAATTCCAGACTTATGATCAATTTACATATTTAACTGAATCTCAAATTTATCGTCAGCACAGAATTATTATACCTTTAAAGTTTTTCGAAACAGACCCTACTCACAGTTTTCTTTTCAAACGAATCTTTGACGAGGTGAATCAAAAACTTAGCGGTCCGATGAAAAGTTTAAAATTCACAGCTCATGCTTGTGCCATTGGTTTTGAAGAAGTTAATAAAACGTTGTCTAAAAACAGGGCAGAAAGATTTAAACAGGAATTTACAAATTACTGTAAATTTTCTCATTCAGGTATTTTAGATCAAATTTTGAAAAATTTAGATCCTGCTCAGGGCTTCGGTGAAAGCAAGCCTCTTGCCATTGATCGTTTGAATGGTGAACGTGTTTTACTGGGAGATAACAACACAGCTCTGGGCAGGAAACTGAATCGCAGGATTGAGGTGGAACTTAATTCTATTAACAATGATTGAGATTTCTATGCTAACTCATTTATAGTGATCACATAGTGACTTTGGTTTTTTAATTTATAAATGTGAATTTGGAGTGTGACGAAAAATAACACTAATTATAAATCTAAAAACTACTTTGCTTCGAGTATATTCACAGCAAAGATGCAAAATTTCAAAGCACAACAAAAATAATTTTGGAAGAAGAATTTTTAATCTTATTTATTCTTTGTGTACCTTAAATGGCGCGATAACTTTAGCGGCGGATTGTGTTGGAAATTTATGATGGGAATAATTAGTCATACGTAGTTCAATCTTGTGGCGTCTTAAACCAACAATACCACATTTTTTACGAATCTCTAAATCTTCCTTATCGTCATTGAGTGTTAAAGTAACAGTCACCTGTTTTGATTCTTTTATTGATTGACTAACTCTTGCTTCAATAGCGACAAGTTGTAATTTTATTTGCCCTGGCTTTAGAGACGAGTTAATTTCAAAATAATTACTATAAACTTTATAAAGAGTATCTACTATGGCTGATGCTTCAAATGGTGAACAGTTCAGTCCGTTAATAATTTCATTAATGAATTGCTGGTCAAGGCTTTTACTTTCCAAGCGATTCCATCTGTCTAAAGAGCTATTGTTAATCATAATATGGCAACCTCCAAGTTTTTGAATGTTTTTGTAAGTTGGTTGCCATATGGCACAAATATAATTAAACTTGACGGTCTCGTAAAAAGTCGAAAAAATGATAAGAGACTCCTATTAACTAATTGAAAACATGGGTTTTAATCCAATAGTGTGATAATGTTTATAAAAACAATAAGTTATTCCACTTCAAGCAAGAATTCTCGGACTTTTTACGAGTTCATCAAACTTAAAAACATTGTCTAATAAAACTTAAACACGCAAATTTTCAGTGGCAAAATATTCAATAACATTATCCAAAATCGTATCTAAATTAACTTTAGGTTGATAGCCTATTAATGTTTTAATTTTAGATAAATCCGGGCGCCGAACCGCCATGTCCTCGAATCCTTCTTCATAAGCCTCACCATAAGGAACGAAAACAATCTCCGACTCAGAGCCTGTTTTTTCTTTTATCTTTTTCGCTAAATCAAAAATAGAAATCGGTTGATTATTTCCAACATTAAAAATTTCTCCCACTGCTTCATTATTGTTCACAAGACCAACAATAGCGTCAACAACATCTGTCACATAGGCAAAACATCGCACCTGCTTACCTGTTCCATAAACAGTCAGCGGCTCTCCTTTTAGCGCTTGAACGATTAATCTTGGAATGACCATGCCATAGCGCCCTGTCTGTCGAGGACCAACAGTGTTAAATAACCTAACAATTACAACGTCAAGATTGTTTTCCTTATGATATGCCAGACCCAAAAATTCATCTATTGCTTTTGTGCTGGAATAACTCCAGCGATTTTTAGTTGTTGGTCCTAAAACTCTGTCATCCGTTTCTTTAAAAGGGATCTTTTCACTTTTGCCGTAGATTTCAGATGTAGATGTAATAAGTACCTTTTTCAGATACCGATTCGCCAGCTTAAGAACCATTTCGGTGCCTAAAATATTTGTTTGAATTACTTCTACGGGTTTGCTCACAATTAATTCAACACCAACAGCGGCTGCTAAATGATAAATAACATCACACTCGCTCACCAAACGATCCATAACTGTTTCATTTAAAACTGTCTCTACCGCAATATTAAATCTTGGGCTGGACATTAAATGCTCAACATTCTCCAACCGCCCGGTTGACAGGTCATCAATAACATAAACCTGGTCTCCTCTTCGTAATAACTCTTCTGCCAGATGCGATCCAATAAATCCAGCTCCACCAGTAATTAAAGCTCTCATGTTAGTTACTCCTTAATAACTTTTTAACCTAATTTCACTAATTATACCAATTATTTTATTTTTAAAATTTCGAATCAAAGTAAATCTCACCTCATAACCACCACCTTCTCTATCTTCTCCACCTGCTCATTACCAGCCCTGGCGATAATTTTATACAGATAAACGCCGTTTGCCAGCGCATCGCCATCCAAATCAAAGCCATTCCAATAAATTTGCTGAAAACCTGCGTCACAACTTTGCCGTTCAATTTTATGAATCAGGCGACCGGAAACCGTGTAAATTTTTATTACAATTCGTTCAACCGGTTGGGTCAAATGAAAAGTAAAGCTTGTATTATCGGAAAATGGATTCGGATAATTAAACAAATTTATTATTTTCAGTTCGCTGACAACCTTAAATTCATCTCGTTGATAAATCAAGTTATCGCTGGCATCTTTAACAAAAATTTCCAGCGCATGTTCACCATCGGTCAACAGCGGAGTAAAGCGCAATTTAGCCTTCAGGCTTGAATCAGCTTCGCTTTCCAACGACAACAAAGAAATCACCTGTTCATTGCTGTAATAATTAACCCGCTCTCCATCAAGTAAAAGATGGATTCTGGAGGTGTCATTTTCTATGTACGCCGGGTTGTCATCGTAAACTTCAACTAAAATCAATGGCTGTTGCGCAATATAATCTCCAGCAACGACCTGGTGACCATCGTAGGTAACAACAATATCAGGTTCGATTGTATCTGCCAGCACGACAACCTGCCCGGAAAATAAGTTGTTATTTTCGCTTAATTCATTTATTTTATCATCCGGATCAATCTCAATGAAAACCTGGTTAACGCCAACATTGCCCTTTGAATCCCAGTGTTGAACAAAACTTTGAAAACTGTTTGCTTCAATATTTGCTAAAGTTGTATTTTCAATCAATATTATTTCATTGTTTGAATTTTTATAATACAATTTAACAGCAACGCTATCTTCGCTAATATACCCTACATTATAAACATCTGCGGAAATTTTTAATAGCGAGCCTTCAATTAATGTGTCAGAGCTAAATTCCACAACTTTGTTGCTGATTGCTATATCACTCACTGGCTCATAAGTAACCTTCCAATCGTGAAGTACCGGCGTGCTTAACCTGTCTTGACTGCTAAAGTTGCCTTTTAATTTTATCAGCGGATAATTTTTAGAATCAATTAGCGATAAGATTTCGCCGGAACTATTGCTCAAGTTTGTGAGCAGCGTATCCCAGTTGGAAGTATTTTTATTGTAAGCAATAACATCGAGCAAAATCTTTGTTTGTGATGAAGGGTTTGTGGCTTCCCAAATAAGCTGGTTCCAGCCGTTTGATGGTCCAATGTCGGTTGAAAATATTTCTCCGGTTGAATTGTAATTCGTCAATGTGTCATTTACAATCGCTACACCTTCAAATCTCTCAACCAATTTTTCCGGCACCGATCCGATAGAAGCGCCCTTTTTGCCAATAATCGCCCAACCATCTCTGAACCTAATATCACGGCAATATTGGCTGCCAATTTGTTCCAAAGCCAGATAAGCCGCCTCGGTCATTGATTGTGACCCTGAGTCTTTTATACCGGCGAGAACGTAATAATTAGTTGGAATTGCATTTAAAAACTCCACCATGGATGCCACATCTTCAGGACTATCATGAGAATCAAAGCTTTGGAATTCTACAAAGTTACCATAAACATCACAAACAGCAATATTGTGTCCTCTTCTTGCATCTGCCACTGATTTTGAATTAACAAACATCACTGTGGCATCAAGATCATCGCGCCCGGAAGATTCAACATGGAATATGGTTTTTTCAAGTAAAAGCTGAATGCCGTGTTGCGTAAGCTCTGTATTGATAAATTGATTGTCTTTAAATTGACTAAATTCTTGCTGAGACCAGCCAAAATTATCGTCTCTTTTAAAACAGGAATTAACCCAATTATCCTGTATGCTATCTTCGATTTTTCGGCACCGCCAAAAATATAGCTTATTTTTTTGCAGCAGCGTCGGCAGCTGCCATTTTGTTACAATAATACCTTCAGGGATTGATTCTGATTGAATTAGAGCATTGCTGTTAAAATCAATTGTCGTATCAATTTCAAAATAATAACCTGGATTTTCAGTATCTGAAGCAGGATTGTTTATTTGTAATCTCGGATTTAATTCAGTTACGATTTGACTGTTTTTCGGCATTGAAACTGTAATCCGGGAAGAGCCAACAAAGAGAGAAGTGATTATATGATTATTGGTTTCATCCGCCTCAGCAAAAACATTATCCGGGTCTATGGTGAATTCAAGCGAATGCTCCCCGGCTTTGTCACTAATTTCTAATGGAACGATAATCGAATCCAAATAGCCAATCGGTTGAATTTTTTCATTAAATATTTCTGAACTACCGGTTAATGCAAAATTGTCGGTAATTTTCAATTGAACGCTGTCCGCAGTTGCCAGTCCGTAATTAAATATGTGAACATTAAGCTGCACTAAAGAATCTTCTTCAACCGGCGTTAATGGAGTCCAATTAACCCCACTTTCTGAAATTGCAAGATCAGAATTTTCAGGAAGGGTCAAATTTATTGCAGGATCTCCCAACAAAGAATATTGATAAATGATGCTTTCTGTATAAACATTATGGGACAGAGCACCCCACAATTTAATTTTCGAAAGAGCCAACCCCATTCCCAGTTGATGAACAGTGTCTGTCAGCACAGTTTCATATAGCTTGTTGGCAAACTGTCCGTCCTCATAAACAAATCCCCAGCCTGAGCTGCCGACAAATCCAATAGCGCCGCCATCAGAATAATTTACAAAATTTTCTCCAAAGTTGGTGATTTCCGGGTTGGCAAATCTGCCTGTATGGCAGGTGAGGCTGGTTACAAAAGGCAGGCGCTCGCTGTTTTCCAATTGAAAAATCTGTTCGTCGTGAAACATCAACTCCCAGGTGCCGCTTCCTCCATGACCAATAAAATTGACCCATAATTTTCCATTGTTTATCGCTTCAATAATTTCTTCGCGCTTTTCTCCTTCATAAAGTCCATCCAGTTCTTTTGAAATCACCACAGGCACACAACTTGAAGGAGGAGGCGCAACATATTTATTTATAATCCCAGCAGTTTGATTATTAAATAGCGATTGTTCTCTATCATTAAAACCGCCATTAATAAACAGAACATGTTTCTTCCAATCAGCGCTGGGAAGCGCCGCATATTTTTCCACCTTGTTTAATACCTGTTCCCCCTCTTCATTTGTCTCAATCGCCAGCCTGCCGATGAACATGTCCGGCAGAATATCGTCTTCACCATCAAAACAGACAAACCAGTTATCAGTTACCGGGTTGCCAAAAGTCGGCACATAATCTTCTTTTACACTGGTAGGTGAATTTTTTTTCGGGTCCCAACTGGCATCGCCAATTAGCAAAACAAACGTTGGCGCCGGCAGCTGCCAATTTTGATAGGTATAAGAAAGAAAATCCTTAACTGCTTTCGCGTGTTTAATGCCGTAATTAAATTCATCATAAATATCTTCAATGTCAACAATTTTAGTGCGGTAATTTTTTGCTGCCCAAAATGCGGCAAACTTATCCGCGCAAGAGCGAAAATCTTTATGAGTGATAAAAATGTAATCAGCGCTGTTTTCAGCATTTTTTAAATTTTGATATTGATCAACAATTACACTGTCAGGTTTTAACATTGAATCTAAGGTTGTTATTACATATTTTTCGTTTTCTAAAAAATGATCCTGAAATTCAAGGTGTTTTAAATCCTGATGATAAGTGTAAACTGTATCGATGAGCGTTGCATTTCCCTGACCTGCGGGAACAAGCAACTCGGGAACAGTTCCCACAGCCGCGCCTTTTCTTCCCAGTAAGACATAAGAATCCCGAAAACCAACCTGGCGAGTTAATGCGCTCCCCAACGACTCCATCGCCAGATAAGCGGCTTCAGTCATGCGGTAACTTCCCTCATCGCGAATCGCCACCAGTACAATTTTACCTTCTGCAATTCGTGAAATGTAAGCAGCCATGCTGTCGGAATTTTCCTCTTTGTCCAGTGTATCAAACCAGTGAGTATCCTCAACGACTCCTGCACTGGTGTCAAAAACAGCGATGTTATGACCACGGTTGCCCCCCTGGATAGCAATTTCTGAGTTAATTTGAACCTGGGAGAAATTACCATCATCAAAGCCAGCGGACAACAGACTAAAAATAAAACGCTGCTCATTTTTTAATTCATAATTTGACAAAAAATAGTTTTGTGCTAAATTGTAAATACTTACTGAATCAGAAGTTATGTTCCATAAAGATATTTTGGCGTCCTGTTCTTTTTCAACATTGAATTTCAATTTATTTTGGGCAAACTGCGTTGTTGCCGGATAAGTTAATTCCATCCAGTCAAAATAAAATGAATTAATTTCCGCTCCAGTGTCAATTGATTCGATAGTAATATTATTCGATCCGTTTTTTAACAAAGAATTTTCGAATGTTGTGATGTAAATTATTTCATCTCGATCGTCAAAACTAACTTCTCCAATTTGGTTATTATTGATTTCAAATTGAGCCAAATGATCAGGATTAACTCCGTCGATGGTTGTTCCTCTCAAGAAAAATTTTAATGTGCACAGCTCTACTGTTTCCGAATCAACATTATTCAGTAATACAGAAAAATTATGTTTTTCGTCTTTGTAAAACCGTTTCCAGATCCAGCCCTCGCCTGGAACATCTTCCGTATTAATGACTGTTTTGCTGTCATCTCCATGATAAAAAGATAAATCCTTTTCAATGTGAATTGTTTCACGATATCTTGTCAACTCAGCAAAATTACCTGTTAGGCTATTTTGTTCAGCGAACCTTTTTCCGTTGGCGCCGCCCAGGGTCAGCCAGTAAACATTAGTGTTGGTATAATCATCATAATATGAATCGTCTCCATATTTTCTCTGTCCGTAAAATTCTAAAAAATCAAACGAATCAAATATGCCGTCTTCTTCTCCCGCAACTCTAATGGCAACTTCCTGTCCCTGGTAATAAATTTTAATTGTTCGTGGGTCGAATGTGTTCAAAGGGATGCTGCAACTCAACAAATCATCGTAGCTTAAATGATAAATATCATCTTTGCTGATAAATAATTTATAGTACTGATACTCAGGATTGTACCAATTTTCCTGTCGGCGAAATATTTTTATATTATTACTTTGTTTCTTCCAATTTTTTGCAAACGAGTAATTAAAGAGTGTCTTTTGATAAACAAATTCAAACGGGTCGTTTGGCAGTAAAATAAGATTTTGTTTTTGGTCCTGCTGACCGGAATTATAGACAATTTCAATTTTTAGATTCGTGTATTTCCTGATTATCTTTTTCTGTGGATTGAATTGAATTGGATATAGTTGCAGCTTGATTACTTTTTGATTACGAATTATTTGAGAAGCCGCTATCTCAGCGAGTGAAGAAGGGAAGAATTGATCTGCGGAATAAATTTTTTGATCTATCTGATACTTTTCGCTTATGCTGCCGCCATATTCATTTTCTTCAATAAAAATATCTGGCGCCGGACACAACGAAACATCAGAGATTTCTTCAAATTGCGCTTCAATTATGTGTACTTCCGGGGATGAAGAAAAAGGGACGCCGAGAAGCACACAAACAACAGGAACGTTCGGGAATCCCGATCTATTCAAATAAGCAAAGTTGTTTTGAGCTTCAATTTTCTGAAATCGAGAGCCATTGATCTGGACATCGACGAATGAAATATCAACCGCTTTTAATTTTAAAACAATACTCGTCTGATCAGATTTTGAAATTTTGAAATTGTTTGCACAAAAAACTTCATTAGTGAATAATAAAGTCAATAATGCTGCTAAAAATATGTTTTTCATTTCTATAATATTACAAGTAAAATCCTGCATGCTTATCCCATATTTTTAAAGGAATACAAAACAGGCTTTGTTTTCATGCAAAAGTTTTTCACCGCCGAGCTCAGAAAATGCCGCAGTTCTCGAAGCCAGGTTCAGTGACTTGTTAGAATTCGGTTGAAACATTTTCCATTAATACACTTCATCATGCGTACCTATATATCAATCAATAGCACTTTATTCTCGGAAATGAATTTAAATACAAGACGATATTCATATGTGATGCTAAAAGCCCAATACTCTTTGAGCTTACCACTTAAGCTATGAGT
>Ga0255393_10066_pt1 | contig 14998 bp, 16 predicted proteins | sample ANMaggSeSYBR01C8_FD_182122 | JGI IMG/M metagenome (GOLD analysis project Ga0255393, IMG submission 182122) | Sediment cell enrichment communities from methane seep in Santa Monica Basin, California, United Staets - ANME aggregate JGI... | ecosystem: Environmental > Aquatic > Marine > Cold seeps >... | reverse complement strand
TTGGGTTTGGAGTATCAAGTGATCTTTCTCGGCAAGCAGAGCTTTTTTAGCGATCGTTAGGAGAGCGCTCTTTATGGATGTGACATCGGATATATTTTCAGTAGAGCTGGATTAAACAACAGTTAGGAATAAATATCAGCAATACGCTTGAATCAGATTGGATATCTATTGAGAACCTGATTCTTAATATCATTGATGAAAGATTTAATGAAAGAGTTGTTCAAATCAATCAGCCCAATCATCCCATCAATCAAACCATTGACAAGATATTAAGGCGGCAATTTGAAAATTCAGATGAAGGCGTAGATTTTGTTGAACTGCTGACAGGAATGGCTTTTGGGAATCAAATCACTATCAATCAACAGACACATCAGCGCACAATGAAACGCATTAATGTTTTGAATTACGTCTTTTTAGCAGCTAATATTCTTGAAAACAAAGATCCAAATGAGTTGAATTCATCAATCCTTCTCCATTTGGAGAAAGCACAAGAAAAATTACAGCGGGTATGGGGAAAAATGGAAATGATGCGCCTTGCAGAAAGCCAGATCGAATATAACAGTCTAACAGCCGATTATAGATCTGCGATTGAAAGTTATGTGGATAAAAACAATTCTGCTATCCTGCTGAACACGCCATTTACCGAACTGCTTAACAGCGAAAACAATTTAATGTTCAACGCCTTTGGCAATAAAGTACGTCAAATAATCTATCGCCACATATTACTTAGGGCAATCTCAGAGCTATGGATTGAGCATCTTACCCAAATGGAAGCGCTACGTGTATCGATTAGAATGGAAGCTTACGCCCAACAGGACCCCCTTGTCCAATACAAAAATTACTCAACAGATACGTTCAGAGACTTATTGGCAAACATTCGTTTGGCAGTTATCAGTAAGATGTTCCGGCTTCAGCCTTCCAAACCCAAATCCGCTGCCATGAAACCTAAAGAAAACAAACAGTCTGTTACTCAAGGTCAAGAACAATCAATAAAAAAGAAAGGCAGAAAACGGCACAAGAAAAAGTGATTTACTCTTCTTGGTTAGTCGGGCAAATTTTAATTAATGTTTATATGGGTTGTCAAGTTATTCAATAACACGTATAATCACACATCAATCTTATTATTATATTGGAGCATTTAAATTATATGGATCAAAACAACGAGAACCACACCATGGGGAATAATAGTGAAGACACAGAAATCATCAACATGGCTACACTATTGGAACAAGAAGGGCTCGGCTTAGACCTACCAAAAGCCGGTGAAATAAAAACTGGGACAATCGCTTCAATCTCTCCCGGCCAAATTATGGTTGGCATTGGGGCAAAATCAGAAGGGATTATTCGAGGTCAGGAATTTGAACTGATTCCCCCAGATGTATTTGCATCACTTGAAGTCGGCCAAGAATTGCCAGTTTTCGTCGTCGTACCCGAGGATCATCACGGAAACCTTATTCTTTCTTATGTACGCGCTTTAGAAGCTGAAAGCTGGGAAAAAGCACAGAGTCTGATGAAAGAAAAAGAAACATTCACGGGAACCATTGAAGGGTTTAACCGCGGTGGTCTCTTAGTGAATTTTAACGAACTGCATGGTTTTATTCCATCCTCCCAATTAAGTTTCTCACGCAGGGCAGATATAACTGGTGACACACCAGAAACCCGGTACGGAAATCTTATTGGACAGGAGATCACACTGCAAGTAATTGAAGTAGACCAGGAACGTAGGCGCTTAATTTTTTCCGAACGCGCTGCCGTCCATGAATCACGTGATTCTATCCGTGACAAAGTAATTGAGAAGCTCACCATAGGCGATGTGCTCACCGGCCGTATTACCAGTCTTGCCGACTTTGGTGCTTTTGTGAATATTAGTGGTGCGGATGGCCTTGTGCATCTAAGCGAAATTTCATGGGACCGCATTCGTCACCCTGGGGATGAACTTAAAGTCGGACAGGAAGTCCAGGTTAAGGTTATCAGCATTGACAAAGAAAAACGCCACATCGGTTTATCAATTCGCCGACTCAAGGAAGATCCCTGGCAGGAACAGATAAAAGAACTGCGAGTTGGACAATTAGTTGAAGCAAATATCACCCGCCTGACCAAATTCGGCGCATTTGCCAGACTCACAAACGAAATAGAAGGGTTGATCCACATTTCCGAGATCAGCGATGAACATATCGCTCACCCCAAAGAAGTTCTTCACGAAGGGGATGATGTAACTTTACGTATCATTAAAATTGAAGAAGATTCACACCGTATAGGTCTCAGCTTACGCCGCGTTGAATCGCTCGCGTTCGCAGACATGGACCTAAAAGCTCTCGAAGATGAATTGACGGATAGTGACATTAAAGTAACCACTGATGATGCTCCTGAATCTGACACCAAAGAAACTCCTTCTGAAGACGAACCTTCAAGCGAACAGAGTGCTGACGAAACACTAGAGGATAAAGCTTCCGAAGTTGACACCGAAGATGCTTCTTCAAAAGACGAACCTGTAAACGAGCAGAGTGCTGACGAAACATCGGAGGAGAAGGCTCCCGAAATAGATAACGATTCAACAGAATCACAGGAACCTGAAGAAGATACGTCCGACGAACCACCTTCTGACGAAGCAGAAGAAGAAAAAGCGGAAGAATAGCCTCCTGCCCGCGGAAACCCGCGGCACACATTTTTTGCCCGAGGGTATTTGTAATACTTACAAATGCAAATTATGGCAAACAGGAAAAACGGCAACAAACAAATCTCGTCTAATAGATTTCCTATCCGCCAAATTCAATTTGGTCTCATAATTGCTATAGGAGGGTTTTTGGTTTTTATGGTGGGAGCAAGACCAGAATTATTCCTCTTAGACCGAAGTCCTGTTGTGGGGTTTATCCAAATCACTGTCATGCTTGTTGGACTAGCTTTCATCTGTATTGGCGGTTATCTTAGTTTAGTCGGACTTTGGAAAGGTAATCAGCTTAGCATCGCAGCGGAATTGGGAGTCCGCCTGATCAGCACAGGATTTGTGATTGCAGTTTTTTCTGGCCTTGCAGATATTTTCGGACTGGGCAGCCATCCAACGCCCGATTTTATCCCCTACTTTGGTAAATGGCAGGCCCGAGGGGTGCAGATTGCCGAAGGCTTTATCGCAACAGGAATGCTCATGATGCTTCCTTATTCCAAGAACCCTTTATTCCAAACCCAAAAACCATCAGCCAAATCTTCAGATAATAACTAAGTCTATTTTTCCGAAATTGACCTTCCTTTTCTTGAACCTTTCCCATGCACCACTGTCATTCTAATAAATTAATTATGGTCATCCACACACAAATCATGTATACTGGTTGAAAAATTTTCATCGAATGGTACCATTATGAATTCATTGGTAAAAAAACATGTTTTAGAGAATGGTTTGACCATCCTCTCAAAAGAAATCCACTACGCATCTTTAATTAGCCATTGGATCTGGTATCGAGTGGGCTCACGCAATGAGGTTGCCGGTAAAACAGGGGTTTCACATTGGGTGGAACATATGCAGTTTAAGGGCACACAAAAATACCCGATTAACGTGCTGGACGCAGCGATATCTAAGGTTGGCGGTTACTGGAATGCGATGACCTATCTGGATTGGACAACATATTATGAAACGCTTCCTGCTGATAAAGCCTCGATTGCAATTGATCTAGAAGCAGATCGAATGGCCAATAGTGTTTTTGACCAAAAAGAAACTGAACTGGAAAGAACAGTGATTATCTCGGAGCGGGAGGGGAATGAAAATGAGCCCATGTTCCGCCTTAGTGAAGCGACACGTTCTGCGGCTTTCGATCACCATCCTTACGGACAACAGGTTATTGGTGAAATGCGAGACTTGCGGTCATTATCTCGCGACGACCTCTATAACCATTATCAGCAGTATTACACTCCAGAGAATGCTGTCCTTGCCATTGCTGGAGATTTTAATACTGAGGATCTGATCAAGGAGCTCACTCAAAAATACGCGGATATCCCAGTACGAGGGAAATCACCACACAACAAGATAACACCAGAGACCATAATCAATAAAAGTGATCAGATCACAGTAGAAGGCCCTGGAGACACTGTCTATGTTCAAATCTCATACCGTGCTCCAAAAGCAACCGATGACGACTTCTTCGTATTGATGGTGATAGACAGCTTGTTGACAGGTCCTTCCTCATTATCAATGTTTGGCGGCGGGAGTATATCCAATAAAACAAGCCGACTATACAAAAAATTAGTTGAAAATAATCTATCAGTTAATATCTCCGGCGGACTTCAAGCGACTATCGATCCCTTCCTATATGATATTCTGGCCATTATTTCACCTGAGAAAGATGCGCAATTGATCATCAAGACGATAACCGAAGAAATCGACCACATTCAAAATAATTCTGTCTCACAAGCAGAGATCGACCGGGCTATTAAGCAAGCTAAAGCATTATTCGCCTATGGTAGTGAAAGCATAACTAATCAGGCTTTCTGGATGGGATACTCATCCATGTTTGCTGATCACACCTGGTTTGACACATACATTCACAATCTTGAAAAGATTACCAAAGGCCAAATTTTGTCAGCAGCCCAGAAATACCTTGATCCCAATCACCGCATAATCGGCATTTACCGCCCATCGCAAAAGGAAAACAAGTAATAATGGACAGCCAAAACATAAAGAATATCCCTGGTCCAGATACCATATCAACCTTTACCCTAAAAAATGGGGTAACAGTTCTCAATTTTAGCAATTTCAATTCCCATTCAATTTACATGATTGGCATCTTAAATGGTAGTGGTGTGCTTGATCCATCTGGAAAAACAGGATTGGCCCATTTTACTGCTAACCTTCTTTCTCGTGGAACAAAGAATTTATCATTTTCTGACTTTCACAGCCAATTGGAAAATGCGGGCGCCAATCTGGTATTTAGCTGCGGCAGCCAACACGCTTGGTTCAGGGGAAAAGCCCTTGCAGAAGATGTGGAATTATTATTCCGCCTAACTTCTGATGGTTTACAAAACCCATCCTTCAATCAAGAATATGTCGAACGGTTGCGGACCCAATTGATCGCCGGGCTTACCATTCGCGATCAGGATACTTCTGAGATGGCATCACTGCTGCTCGACCAACATCTCTTCCCTGGTCACCCATATGGACAGCCGATTGATGGACATATTGAAACAATACAATCGATTACCAGGTCAGATATTACTCAATTCCACGAGCAATTTTATTCACCTGCAAACATGATCATTGTTGTTGCCGGAGCAGTTGATGGACAGGAGATCCGTGATCTTACAGAAAAATATTTTTCTATGTGGAAAAATAACAATGCCGCTCTGTCAAAAGACCAGCTAATCCCTCCCTCACCTACTAATATTGTCAGGAAGCATAAATTTTTAGAGGGAAAAAGCCAGGTAGACCTGCTGATGGGCTGTTTCAGCCCCATTCGGACATCTCCAGATTATTTACCTGTATTTGTTGGCAATAACATACTTGGGCAATTTGGACTGATGGGCAGAATCGGGAAAGTTGTTCGCTCAAAGTCAGGGTTAGCTTATTACGCGTCAAGCAGTGTTAGTGCCTGGTCAGATGTGGGTACATGGAGTTTTTCAGCTGGAGTGAACCCTGAGAACATGGAAAAAGCCATTGACCTCATCAGGAAGGAAATAAAGAAATTTACAGAATCTCATGTAACCGATCAGGAACTGAATAATTCCAAATCCCACCTTATTGGCCGCATGCCAATGGCATTGGAATCTAATGCGGGATTGGCAAATTCCATTCTCACAATGCAGCGTTTTAATCTTGGGCTGGATTATTACCAAAAATATGCTGGTCAAATTCGTTTGATCACAGCAAATCAAATTCTCTCGGCATCTCAAAAATACTTACACCCAGATCACTTAGTGATCACCAGCGCAGGACCTGGCGAAGAAATCATATGAAACCGATAATTTTTAGCGGCATCGACCTGGTTGAAATAGACCGATTTTCCCGACTCGATCCAGCGATACGCGTAAGATTTTATACACGCGTTTTTACACTTGAAGAATTGGATTATATCGGAGAGTTATTCAATAAAGCCGCCGGGATATTCGCTGCTAAAGAAGCTGTTGCGAAAGCACTTGGCTGCGGGATTGGACCAATCAGTTGGCAAGACATCGCCATTTCACACACCCCGGACAACCAGCCCATAGTAACTTTACTAAACAGGGCACAAGAAATAGCAAAAACGCTTCACATAAAACAATGGTCGATCAGTATCACTCACTCAAAAAACACAGCAGCAGCGATAGCAATCGCTGCCGCTGATATTGAAGTTGATTAAAACTAATGTGATTATTCGTATACAAACTCCAGCCAGAAATGATTAACAATCACGCGGTCGTTAGGTATAACTTTGGTCTTTTCATCCAATTCCAAGGGTTTTTCAAGAGTAACCGGATTAACAAAACATTTCTTAGGTACATATCCATATTTTAATTCAAAGAAATTTACCGCAGAGGTAATCCGATCCTTAATATCAACATTTCCCTGGTTGTCATACCACAACATTCCTTCTTTCATACTTTCATGTACCTCCAATTTTCTTGACGGTAATTATAGCATTTATGTTCTAATTTATCAATGGAAATTCAACAACTGCCCTGCCTGATAGCTTTTTTATTTTTTTTAAGGTATGCTTAACCATTAATCAAACAATCATTATTAGGAGGTTCATATGATTAAAGAAGCTGTACAGGATGCAGATCGAAGAATGCGCAGCTCTATTCAATCCCTCAAGGATGATCTCGCTGGGATCCGCACCGGAAGAGCAAACCCTGGTCTGGTAGAAAAATTATCCGTTGAATATTACGGATCACCTGTCCCGCTGATTCAGTTAGCCACGATCAGCGTTCCAGAGCCCCGTCAACTACTCATCAAACCATTTGATGTTGGATCAATTAAGGATATTGACCGCGCCATCCAATCTTCAAATCTTGGTCTGACCCCCATCAATGATGGCAAAGTGATTCGCTTGAACCTGCCCTTACTCACCGAAGACCGCCGGCGCGAAATATCCAAATTCGTCAACAGCCGCCTGGAAGAATCGCGTGTCGCAGTACGCAATGTACGCCGTGATGCCATCAAGGATATGAGGGAATTTGAAAACGAGAAACTAATTTCCGAGGATGATCTCAAACGAGGAGAAGGGGATATTCAGAAACTTACGGACAAAATCGTTGAAGAGATCACATCCTTAGGTGCAGAAAAAGAAAAAGAGATCATGGAAGTCTAGTCACACTATGTCTATCAGCAGAGAACCAGTTAATTTTACTAAGCTGCCCATCCATATTGCCGTCATCATGGATGGTAATGGACGGTGGGCAGAAAAAAGGCACCTTCCTCGAATGGCCGGCCACCGCGCCGGTACTGAAAATCTCAGAAACATCATCAAGGCATGTGTTGAATTTGGCATTAAATATCTGACCGTGTATGCTTTTTCAACTGAGAATTGGAAACGCTCACAGGATGAAATTAATGGTTTATTACAAATCTTAGCAGATGTTTTAGAGAAGGAAACAGGAGAACTGCATCAGCAGGGCGTCTGCCTGCGGCATATCGGCCGTCTGGAAAAATTGAGCCCAAAGATACAGAAAAAAATTAATTCCGCCGTCCAATTGACCAAAGATAATGATCGCCTGATCATGAATATTGCCTGGAATTATGGTGGGCGGGATGAAATCATATATGCTGTCCAACGCATAATTGGCGAAGGAATAAAGACTGATGAAATCAACGAGGAAATGTTCAGCCAATTTCTTTTTACCCATCAATCTCCAGATCCTGACCTAGTCATTCGCACATCAGGTGAAATGCGCACATCTAATTACCTTATCTGGCAAAGTGCTTACTCAGAATGGTATTTCACACCCATTCTTTGGCCAGACTTTAACCGAGACCAATTAATGGAAGCCATTATTGATTTTGGAAATCGTGAAAGGCGCTATGGGGGACGGAATAAAAAAGCTTCAAGCCAATCACATGTTAGTTAAACGCACAACCAGTGGTTTAATACTCCTCATCATCGGCTTATCTTTAGTCTTTGCTGGAGGATGGTTTTATACAATGGGCATCGCTTTGATCTTATCAAGCGCCATACTGGAATTCATCGATCTTTTCACCAAAGATAAATACCACCCAAATCCTTACCCATCAGTGTTAGGAACAATAGGAATTATTTTTTTCACATATCTCGATAATCCTGTTTTCATATCCTTTATATATGCTTTCACTATTCTCACCATTCTCTTACTTACTATTTTGAACTATAAACGCAATGAGAAAACGTCCGCCTTCGACCTCATAATCGAAATGGCAGCATTGCTCTTCATCACATATACAGGAAGTTACCTGATCAAAATCCGTTTTCTCCCGAATGGACTATATTGGATCATGATCAGCATCATCCCGGCCGCTATCGGTGATGCAGGGGCATATTTCGCTGGAAGCCTATTCGGGAAGCACAAATTAGCCCCAAATTTGAGCCCTAATAAGACAATTGAAGGATATTTTGGTGGTGTTTTTTCAGCAATATTGACCGGTTATGCGCTTGGGTTGATCGCAAATTTTTACGTTCCAGACATCACAGTAACTGCCGGCACACTAATTGGAGGCATCACAGGCATACTATCCCCATTCGGAGATCTTTCAAAAAGCATCTTCAAGCGCCAATTCAATCGCAAGAATACTGGCAATGTCATCCCTGGACATGGCGGGATATTAGACCGGATCGATACCTGGTTATGGGCCGGTCCAATCGCATATTATCTTATTGTGTTTTTCTTCCTGTAAAAATGGAGAACGCCGCAAGAATCTGCGGCGTTTAAGTTTATTTGATCGCAAATATCATTTCCACTTGCGCGTTGATTGGCACTTGACCAGACGCAATCGGAACCGACTCCGCCATTCCACCGCCTCCTCCAATACCATATCCATAATAAGGTGTTGTCGATATTGGCAAAGAAGAAATAGAAATTAAGTCCCCCAACTCAAAACCTGCTACTTGCACCAGTTCTTGTGCTTGCGCCTGGGCTGCCTGAACCGCTAATTCTCGAGCGGCTGACTGCGCTTCAGACCTATCCTGTACATCAAAATTGACTCCATAGATATTATTCGCTCCACCTCTGGCAGCAGCATCTAAAATCTCGCCTAATTTTTCCAACTGGCGTACAGTGACATGGACTGTATTTTCGACCAAATAATACGTGTTTACTGGATTTCCCTGAAAATCATAATCAGATTGCTGGTATACATTGAAATAGGATGTTTGTATATCTTTTTCTTCAACACCTTCTTCTATCAACGCAGTCTGGATTGCCTTTGCCTGCTCATTGTTTATCGCAATCGCTTCAATAACAGTTGCACCCTGCGAGCGAACGCCAATATCAATAAAACCCAAATCTGATGCCACAAATACCTGACCTGAACCGCTTACTGTAATTGTTGCAATCTCAGCATTTTGCCCGCCTACCGATACACCAGAACCCGAACAGGAGCTCAATAGCAGTGAGAGCACTCCTAAAACAAAAACAACACTCGTTATCTTTTTCATACACACCTCCATATACATATTATATGAACAAAAATCTGTTCAAAAAAGTTCCCTGCCACAGAAAAGCAGGGAACTTTTTTTTACTTGATGTGTTTGTAATAACATGTTATGATGAGTATGTCCTTTCAATCGATTGCCCCCCTCAATCGGTTGGAAGGGCATTTTTGTTATTTTTTCCTCGTAGTTCGGATGATCACCAATACCCCAGCGATGATCAACATCGCTGGCCATAAATATTGGGAGTATGCCCATAGGTCCAAATACGGGACAAGACGGCGGACGAGATAATAAAATCCCCATGCAATCAGCCCTACGCCCGTGAAAATGATCAATTCAGAGTTGGGCTGCCTGGTAATTTCACCAATTTCTCTTCCCACCTGATGAAAACGGGTGCCCAAATCATTCATTTGAAAAGTTTCATCCGCTTCCGCAGATGAATCGCTGGGAACAATCATCCATAGGAGAAAGTAGATAAGTACTGAAAATTCCCCAAGAACTGTCCATGCGATAAAAAATACACGAATCAAGACAGGATCGATTCCCAGAAAAGTGCCAAGCCCAGCACACACACCTCCCAATACTCGATCAGATTCACTGCGATATAAACGTTTTGCCATATTAACCTCTTCTATTAATTCTGTTTTTGATACTTTAACTACGTATTAGAGGTTTATTAGTTTCGCAATCCAAACATAGTAATCATCAGCGCAGGCGCAAAAGTTCTCGAGGCGATCACAATTGGCATGTGCAGCCGTACTGGAGCGAATGCTATGGTGGTTAAAGATGTACCATCTGATTCGATTGTAGTGGACATACCCGGCCATGTAACAAACAAGAAAACCTCTACACGATTAAAAAATCCGGACCTCAATCATGACAAACTACCCAACATGATCGAGCAGCAGATTATTGAGGGGGGTTGGTTTTTTTGTCCTTTGCCATCGTCCCAAAGACGATCAAAACCAGTCCAATCCCGCTTACCAGGATTAGTGCCAATCCCATCGTCTGGCGGTCAAATCCCAAAAAGCCGTTACTGCTGTCTTCCGAGTTTAGGGATGGCGTCTTTACAACCTGTGCCGTTCCTGCAGGAACCGGAGTTCGAGTGGGTGGGCGGGGTGTTTGTGTGGCAGTTGGTGAAGGTGTCGGTGTGTAAGCTGGCTGCACAAACAACGTTTGGCCTTCATAGATGACTGCATTCGCGGAAAGATTATTTAGCGCCAGAAGTTGATCGACGGTCACCTCATAAGCCACAGCGATACTCCATAATGTTTGCCCAATCTCCACTTCATGAATGATAGACCCATCTTCATTTGGTGTAACAACTGTTACCGGTGCGATTTTCGGTGTAACCGCAGTTGTTGGAACAGTTGAGGCCACTCCGCCGCTGGAAGATCCCCCAGATCCATATTGGACAGCGAAGTCGATAATGTAATACACAAAACCGTCACCTTCTGTTACTCCTGCGCCAACATGCACAACGTCTGGATGCAGCATATTACCCATATGGGCGTCATCATTCCAGAAAGAGTACACGATCTCGCTCAGAGGAATACTATTGTTGCCGCCAGCCCAGTTCTCAAGCACATTCCATCCCGGTCCTACAAAATAACCCATAGCTGCCGCCCGGTCGATCGCTGCTGTTCCGCCCGCACCAACGTGCCCCATATCCCAACTGGGAAAATTGGTTCCGTATTCACTGGCTAAATAGTCGGACTGCATCTGGGCAGCAGACATCAGCGCACCATCAGTTTCCATAGCAGGAAGACCATTATTCATTCGCAGATCATTCACCATAGAGATCAAGTCATACGGAGATGGCGCAGCTGATTGAACCCGCCGCAAAGGTATTATCAAAGAAAGAAAAACTGCCAACAATAGAAAAAAGGATGGTTTTTTCATACCTGAATTATAAATGAATTAATCCTGATAAATCTATTGGCGTTGAATACCAACTATTACCAAAATCAGCCCAATCCCAAAGATAGCAAAAAAAAGCAGGCAAAATAAGTTCATATCACCGCCGCGGGTTTTTTCAGCGTCTTCAATCAAGGAGAGCTGGTTTTTATGATAGTCTGGTTGGGTACAGTCGGTGAAATCTTATTTATATCCGGTTGATTTTCTGGAGTTATAGTTGCCGGTGATTGCAGTTGGATAAGAATTTCCTGCCCAATATAAATCACGTCATTCGCTCCCATCCGATTAAGTTCCCTCAGGCTGTCGACACTCACTTCATAGTGGTGCGCCAGTAACCACAAAGACTGCCCTGATTGTACTAAATGGACCACAGACCCATCATCCTCTGGTTCTGCCAAAACCACAGGCGCGATAAAATCTAAAACAACCTGTTGGGTCGCAGCATTTGCTCCAGAAGCGGAATTTACCGGATGCGTGATCAATCCCGCATCCCCCCAATAAGCAGCTACATCCACAATGATATAGGCGGTTGAACCACTTACTGCCACACCAACCCCGATATGCTGGCCTCGCTCATGAAGCATGGTGTGCATATGCGCTTCGTCGGACCATCCGGTGGCTATTAGAGTTTCTACGCTCATACTCAGAGGAATAGCAGCCCAATTTTCATTAATATCAAGTCCCTCAATATATGGATATCCAACTGCCAAAGCACGCGCGTCCGCGTCTGTTCCGCCAAGTCCCACATGCCCATCACCAATATTGGGGGCAATAGAAGCCAGATAATTCGCCTGCCCCTGCGCGGCGAGTATAAGCAGATTATCCACAGCATATGGAGGTAAACCATAACTAGCTCGAAGGGCATTTACCGAAGCAATCACAGCATAAGGAGTGGGCGCTTGAACAGGAACAGAAGCGGTCATGAAAATCAATTGAAACACTATCAGACCAATGATTAGAAGTTCCTTTGTATAATTACTGCACATAAATTAACTGTTTAGATGTTGTTAAATTATCTTATTAATCAAATTTCCAATCCGCCAGCACCTTCTTGCCATCATACGCAGTCATATCCAAAGAAAGGGGCGTGATTGATGCGTAACACTTGCTCAGCGCGCCTATATCTGTCCCATCTTCCGGTATACCAGTAGGCGCTTCTCCACCAATCCAATAATACGGTCGTCCCCGCGGGTCTTCCCGCCGCACTAACTCATCTCGGTACACACGCATTCCCTGACGGGTAATACAGTATCCTTTTAGCTTTTTCATTGAGCAGTAAGGAACATTCACATTTAGAAGAATGTTCTTTGTAAGCTTCTTTTCCCACACAATTTTTGCCACATTCGCGCCAACTATCGCTGCTGTTGAATAATCCAGAAACCCCTCATAATATTCAGGCGCGTCCAGCGATACTGCAACACCAGGCAAGCCCCAAACTGCCGCCTCCATCGCAGCGGTAACAGTACCGGAATATGTAACATCATGGCCTAAATTTGCATTGGGATTGATGCCGGATACAACCATTTCTATAGGCTCGTTCAACAATCCCAAAAACGATAATGCCACACAGTCCGAAGGAGCCCCATCACAAGCCATTCCCGGGCTGCCATCCGCTAATGTTATTTCTTTTACGCGCAGTGGGCGCGACATTGTTTTTACATGTCCAGAAGCAGACCAATTTCGGTCTGGTGCTACTACAGACACCTTTCCGATTTTTCTTAATTCCTTTGCAAGTGCTAATAGCCCTGGAGCATATACGCCATCATCATTGGTTACAAGAATATGCATTTTGTCCTTTCGGTAATAACGATTAATTGATTACAGCCATAAAATTTTTCTACCTTTACCTCTCCAAAATCCCACCCCTATTTCACGGCATAAGTCTACCGTAATATTACTGTTATTATGTTATACTTGGCTGGCTTCTTTAAGAAGCAATATAAATACACACGCAGATAAATGATCCCTGCGTGCCACCGGAAAAAACGGCGGCTGGGGATAGGATGTTTATATGCGGAGGATAAAAACGCAAAGGAGATTGACCCATGAGTTTAAACGTTTCTATGAAAACCCTTCTAGAAAGTGGCGTACATTTTGGCCACCGTACCAATAGATGGGACCCCCGAATGAAACCGTACATCTTCACAGAACGCAACGGTATTCATATTATTGACCTACAACAAACTGTCCAAGAGCTGAGAAAAATATATGCTATCATCCGCGATAAAATAGCGGATGGCGGCAATATTCTATTTGTTGGGACAAAGCGCCAGGCGCAGGAAACAATTCAGATGGAAGCAGAACGATGCGGGATGCCATACGTGATAGAACGCTGGCTGCCCGGAACGCTTACTAACTGGATGACCATTCATCAGCGCATCATTGAACTCGAGCAGCTGGAAAAACTGCGCGATTCCGGTGAGATTGACCGGCTTGTGAAAAAAGAAGGGCTGATGATCGAACGTAAGATCAAGCGCCTGCTCATCCACCTTAGTGGTATTCGCCACATGAATGGTGTGCCCGACATGATTTTCGTCGTAGATATTAACCGTGAAGACACCGCGGTTCACGAAGCTAATCTTAAAAAGATTCCTGTAATCGCCTTGGTTGATACCAACTGCAACCCTGAAAATATCGATCACCTCATTCCTTGCAATGATGACGCTATTCGAGCAATCAAGTTGATGGCTGCAAAAATGGCCGATGCGGTGATCGAAGGTATGGAGATGCGCAAGAAAGAGGAAATTGAAACCAAAGAATTTGCCTCTAAGAGCAAATTAGATGAGCGCAGTCAAGTAACCATTGAAGAAGAAATAGACGACAAGGATCTGCTGGGTGAAGCGACACTTCAAAAATTAGCGGAGAGGAAACGAGAAGCTGAAGAAGCGGCAGCGGCAGCGGCAAAAGCTACTGAAGAAGCGGCAGCGGCAAGAGCTGCTGAGGAAGCTGCTAAAGAAGCAAATGAAGAAGCTGTTGAAGAAATAACAGAGGAAGCTGCTGAAGAGTCCAAGGAAGAAGCTGCTGAAGAAATCACAGAGGAAGTTGCTGAAGAAAAATCCGCCGAAGAACCCACGAATGAAAAAGCTCCAGATGAGACTGATTCAGAAGAGAAAACCGAATAATCTTAAAGGATAAAAAACAATTAAGGAACAATAATGGCAGTAACAACTGAAGATATAAAAAAATTAAGAGAAGCGACCGGCGCAGGCATATTAAACTGCCGATCAGCTCTCGAGGAAACTGGCAACAACTTTGAAAAAGCCGTGGACTACCTTCGTGAAAAGGGACTGGCAGCCGCTAAAAAGCGTGCTAACCGCGAAGCATCCGAAGGATTTGTCGAATTATACTCACATGGTGACGGTCGGGTTGGCGTGATGGTTGAAGTAAATTGTGAAACTGATTTTGTCGGACGATCAGAAGATTTTCGTAAATTCACTCACGAGGTTGCCCTTCAAATCGCAGCCGCCTCCCCTCAGTACATCCGTGAAGATGACATC
>Ga0255393_10065_pt1 | contig 15104 bp, 13 predicted proteins | sample ANMaggSeSYBR01C8_FD_182122 | JGI IMG/M metagenome (GOLD analysis project Ga0255393, IMG submission 182122) | Sediment cell enrichment communities from methane seep in Santa Monica Basin, California, United Staets - ANME aggregate JGI... | ecosystem: Environmental > Aquatic > Marine > Cold seeps >... | reverse complement strand
GAGGGCGAAACCCAATGGCATATCGCAACGAACGATATTCCTCCCCCGTTTGCAGTCTACTGGCAGGTCAGTCCTGCTGAATTAAATGGCAAAGATGGTGCCTGGATCACATATGTGTTCACTTACCAACGTGATTGGGGCGTCCATGACCTCGATGTATCATTCTCTGATTGTCGTAAATGCCTCGAGAAACTTACAAATTGTAGGTGTTCTCTGGAAAACCCTGCCTGCTGTTTAGGAATAGGTGCTGAGATTGCTAGTACGTGTATTGCCGCCAAGGGTTTAGATTATTTAGATGAAATAGGCATTAATTACAACTATGCTCAGTGGTTATTTGGCCATAATGGGGACAACGAAGGATTTCGCATATTTATTCATGAGATGCCTGACAGTAAATGGGAATTATCACACGTCAACTGGACCCGCCACGGCCACGGTTACGACCACCCTGGAAATTTACAAACTTTTGCCGAGGCGGAATCAAGCGGGCTGAAATTTGATAACACTCATCCCTTATTATACGTTTCAGAGGATAAACATGGGATGTATCCTTCCCATCAAGCCTGTGAATCTTTCAAAATGGAAGTCAAACCTGATTGTTTAATCAGTTTTGAACATTGTTCAGGCCATTTATATTGGACAGAGAATAGCCCATATAAACCCTTACTTCTAAAAGAACATAATGTCGGGGAAGAAAGAACAATTCGGGTTATTGGAGACGCTGATCAGTTTATCAGAGGCCATCTGCTTGAGGACCTCAGCCCATTATTTCCCGGCGAGAATGTCTGGGATAAAGAGAATGATTTCTGCGGCGGTATTGGTCCCTCTGGTGCAGTGATAGACAAGCCCTGCGGAGGGAAGTTTGGTAACAAGTGGTACGTTGGTGAGCCCGAAAATATCATCAGAATGGATTGATTGAAGGAGAGATCAATGAAATGCCAGAAATGCGGTAAACAGAATCGAAAACAGGTCGCTTTTTGTGAATACTGCGGCGAAAAATTATCCTCTATAAAACCGGTTCAGACTAAGCGCAGTAAAACACGCGCTCCGAAGACAAGAAAATGTCCGCAATGTGGAGCGCTTAACCGAGCAGCAGTATCTTTTTGTGAGGATTGCGGTACCGCGCTCAAAACTTCCCAAATGACAAAAGTTGAGGTCAAAATCTGCCAGAAATGCGGCGCTGAAAACCGCCCGGATGTTTCCTTTTGCGAGGATTGCGGCAGCTCACTAAAGGGTGTAAAAGCTGTTGAAAGGCTGCCAGCCGGCGTTTGCGGCCACTGCGGCAAGGAGAACCGCCTGGGTGTCACTTTTTGTGAGTACTGCGGCCTTCCGATGGGAGCGCCAGCCAGAAAGAAGATTTTTGCACCGATTATCGCGTTTACTCGAAAATTACAGGGAGCTATTCATACCAACCCCTACCGCGCTGCTTTTTACGGCCTCGCCTCCATTTGTGTCATTCTGCTAGCTTTCACCTTGTTTAATTCCCTTTTCTATTCGGTTACCAAAGGTGAAGCCAGGAAAATAGCGCAGGTGACCGTGCAGTCGCTCTATCCTGAATTGCAGGATGTCAAACCTTTTATTAACAGCTACAGCGAGACTAACCAAAAATACACCGCTTTCACTTACACTAAAAATTTCAGCGGCCAGACCGCAGACGGTGTCCAGGTGGAATTTTCTGCTGGCGTGGTTGTCAATATCAACCGCACCAGCGGCGAACTTGAAATCATGCACATACAATAAATATAAATTACAGGAGGATCCACATGAAATGCCCGAATTGCGGAAAAGAAGTACCTGAGAGGAAAAAGTTCTGCGGCTACTGTGGTGCTGAAATGAAAATCGCTGAGGAAGAATTAAAAACAGTTAGAATATCAAAGAAAGAGGAAAACAAAAAAGACCTGGAAGCAAAACGCTCAAAAGCAGAGGGTTTACCAAAAGATTCGGAAATAATAAAAAAATCCTCCTGGAAAGAGTGTTATCGCCCTTCAATTCTGATTGCAATTTGGTGGCTTTTTGCACAAATAATATTTTTCTTTGCCTATTTTTTCCTTATTCCTGATATACAGTCTTATACAATTTCATTCCTATTGTTATTTATTGTTTGTATGTCAGTTCCATCAATCTTAATACACAGCAAACTCAAAAACAAATATCATGAATTGAAAAAAGAAACACTCATTATTGTATTAATCTGGGTTGGTTTAGTTGTCCTAAATTTTGTACTTTTTATTAAGTCTGATTTTGAACTTAATTATGTCATATATATATCAATTCTTGCCTTTTTTGCATCTCTAATAACATTTCACTTAATAGATCGTTCATAAATGTGCTGGAATATACCGCGTGCCTTTATGCCTATTAAAAAGCCGTTTTGCAATAAATTAGATTTTATGCATTTGACAATTTCAGAATTGATATAAATCAGGAGGATCTATATGAAATGCCCGAATTGCGGAAAAGAAGTGCCCGAGGGAAAAAAGTTCTGCGGCTTCTGTGGCCATAACTTTGCTGAAACACAAGATGAGGTAAGCGAGCAAGTAAAACCTTTAAAAGAGAGAAATACAAGCGCTCCGTTTAAATACGGGTGGATAGCAGCCATCGCTGGTAGTGCTATCATTGGGACTTTGTTGATCTGGCAGATAAATAAACCAGCTCCTGCACCAGCGGTATTTGAAGCAATACCCACGCAGCGCACGGAACTTATATCAACAGATATACCAATACCAACGCAAACCCTGGCTCCAACACACACTCCATCACTACTGCCAATTGGAGGAGGAATGGGGAAAATTACATTTGTCTGTTACCCTGATGGGATCGGTGAAATCTGCATCATGGATTCAGATGGCTCTAATGTCATACAGCTCACCCATAATGACAGTCAACACTGGAATCCAGTCTGGTCGCCAGATGGAAGCCGGATAGCATTTACCTCCTACGACGATGGGGACTATAAAATTTACGTGATGGATGCCAATGGCTCTAATGTCAAGCAGCTCACAGGTTATGGTACTAAAGCCAGATATCCAACCTGGTCGCCAGACGGAAGCCGGATAGCATTCCAATCCTACCGCGATGGGGACGGTGAAATCTGCGTGATGGATGCAGATGGTTCAAATATCATACAGCTCACCTATAATGATACTAATGACTGGGTTTCAACCTGGTCGCCAGACGGAAGCCGGATAGCATTTGTCTCCGCCCGCGATGGGGACGATGAGATTTACATAATGGATACAGACGGCTCGCAAGTCATACAGCTCACCTATAATGTTACTGATGACCAGTATCCAGCCTGGTCGCCGGACGGCAAGCATATAGCATTTGTCTCCACCCGCGATGGGGACAATGAGATCTACGTGATGGATGCAGACGGCTCTAATGTCAAGCAGCTCACCCACAACAATAATTATGACATTAATCCAGCCTGGTCTCCAGATGGGAGCTGGATAACATTTGATTCAGATCGCGATGGGAATTATGAAATCTACAGAATGAATACCAACGGCTCACAAATCATACAGCTCACCCCTAATGATAATATTTCTAGCGTAGAACCCGATTGGAAATAAGTACAAACAAATGATCCGAGGAAAACCCAGCTATGACCTTTCAACCAGCACCAAAGCAGAATTATTTGATGAAAGAAAAGGATATATTTCACAAAGCGCCAGTCAAGTTTTCAAAATAAAGTGAGATGTTATGCTGGTTAGTATTCCAAAGTTTCAGGAGCAACTGATGAGATTCAAACCCGTGATGTATTATTCCGCAGGCAAACAGTTACCCATCAATTATCCTGGCATACTAACACTTCTTTTAAGATAGCAAAAAAGATCAATACAGTATTAGTCACTTTTAATACATAAACAGGCGCTGAAGCGCCTGTTTTTATTTTCTATTGGTAAATTTTTAATACGCAACCGTGCTGACAGAAATTCCCAGAGCGCCTGGCCCGACATGGGTACCAATCACAGGGCTTAATGGATAGATTCCTACTTCATAACAATCCAGCATTTCTTGAACTTCATCACGCATCGTTTCAGCTTCTTTCAATGCTCGCGCGTGATAGATAGCGACATAGCATTTTTTTCCGGCCGCTTTTTCGACAGCCAACTCTAACAAACGTTCAACAGCCTTCTTTTTTGTGCGTACTTTTTCTAAAGCCTCGATCTTTCCCTCTTCATTCAGGTAAAGAATCGGTTTGATACTTAGCGCAGTTCCAAAGTAGCGTGAAGCACCGCCAATACGTCCGCCCTTATGCAGATATTTCAATGTGTCAACCACAAAATACGTACAGACCGAAGCCGAGATCGTACGTGCCAGAGCACTTACTTCTTGCAGTGATTTTCCGCTTTCCACAGCTGCAGCGATCGCGTTAACGACTATTGCTAACCCCCCTGCAGTTGTTTTGGTGTCAATAACTTCAACCGGAATGTCTTTAAATGCTTTTTGAGCCATTAGGGCTGAATCTATTGTTCCGCTGATCCCTGAAGATATTAATGCGACGATAATGCCATCATAATCAGCCGCGTATTTTTTGAAGATTACTTCAAATTCTCCATACGTTGGCTGTGAGGTGGTTGGAAGCGTGGAAGATGCCTCCAATCGATCATAGAATTCATCTGCTGAAATATCCACGTTATCCTTATAAGTGTCTTCGTCCCAGTGCAGATTCAAAGGGATAACTTGAATGTTGTGCTTTTTTACATAATCCTTTTCTAAATACGCGGTACTATCCGTGATTATTGCGATTTTCGCCATTGAAAACTCCTTTATTTAGTATAAATAATTACTCTCTACTCTTAACAGCAAAACCCATGAAAAGTTACAAATAAACCGGTTTTACATTGACATTTTCAGAAAACCTACTATAATATGGTATAGTGGTCTGACCAACATACCATAAGCGAAGTGAGGTGAAGGTGGCTGAAATTCCACGAAAGTCATTATCAGATATTATTGCCAGCCAAATTGCAGCACAAATAGTGGATGGCACCTATAAAAGTGGATATCAACTGCCAGCGGAGCGTGACCTCATAAAGCAGTTCGGCGTGAGCCGTTCCACTTTACGTGAAGCGCTAAAATCACTGGAAGAGATCAACCTAATCGACTCTCGCCATGGCGTCGGTCGTTTTATCACAAAACTGGACGAAAAGAACCTTACCCTGGCACACAAGATGGCAAGTGATGCTGAAGATCAATTAGACGCTCCCCGTATTCGAATCACCAGTGAAGATTCGCCGGAAGGACCACGCCGTTTACCCGTTACACCAGAGAAACCATTGATCATCCCCAACCTAAAAACGGATAGGTTAGGCACATTTTCTCTCATCTCCTGGTGGGAACGTGAAAAAGTGGTGAATGCCAAGGTAATGGTTGTCGGTGCGGGCGCGTTGGGAAACGAAGTAATCAAGAACCTTACCCTCATGGGAGTTGGAAATATTTTCATCGTGGATTTTGACACGATCGAATATGCCAACCTCTCTCGTTCTGTCCTTTTCCGTGAAAGTGACTCGGGACGTAAAAAAGCAGAAGTTGCAGCCGCACGCGCGAAAGAGATCAACCCCAATGTGCATGTGCAGTATTTCCACGGAGATATTACAACCGCCCTTGGTTTGGGTATTTTCCGCCGGATGGATGTTATTGTCGGCTGCCTGGATAACCGGGAAGCACGGTTAGCAGTCAATCGGTTCTCATATTGGATCAACAAACCATGGGTGGACGGCGCTATCCAGGAATTTTTAGGATTAGCGCGAGTCTTTGTCCCCGGTGAAGGTGCCTGCTTTGAATGCACGCTTACTGAAATAGCACGCCGAGACCTTTCAATTCGCTATTCCTGCCCGCTCCTAGCCCGCGAAAACATACTCCTTGGTAAAGTTCCAACCACACCAACGATCGCGTCGATCATTGCAGGCATACAATCTCAGGAAGCCCTAAAACTAATCCATAACAAACCAGTTGAACCCGGAAAAGTCCTCCACTTCAATGGTATGACCAACGAGGTGCATACCACCGCTTACACACCAGTGGAAGATTGCGAGAGCCATTGGACCTATGGCGATATCACTGAGCTTCCCCTCCGAGCTGACACCACCACACTTGACGATATACTTCAGATCGCCCACCATGATCTCGGACCTGATGCGGTGATTGAATTAGACCAAGAACTGATATTATCTCTTAATTGTCCGCAGTGCGGCACCCATGAAGAGGTTTTACAACCGATCTCAGATGTAGGTTTCAACCGCGCCCACTGTTCTGTATGTGGGTTGCTGCGCGAAACAGAAATGACACATACCATCCACGGCGACGAGAATTTTCTGTCAAGGACGCTTGCCAGTATCGGAATACCGCCGCTCCACATCCTCAGGGCATATAACACTGATGAATATCGGTTCTATGAATTAAACGGTGATCTTAATGATGCACTCCATTTTAACCATTTCGAGCGCCCCTCATCCGAAGCAACCATCAAACTCACCGGGCGAATAAAACTTAAAGACGATGTCGTGTTGAAAAAGCGTCCTAAGATCACCCTTCGCGAACCTGGAATCAAAATCACAGATTCTAAAAAGGACGACGAAGAACAGGAACAGATTATTAAAATAATCCCCGTCAGCAGCATAAAGGACACAGAACTTTCATGAAATTTTTAAATGGTATTTTGAAGTGGTTAACCGTTCTGGCATTCAGCTTGTCCGCCGGGTTATTAGTGATCATTTTCCTCTCTGACCAGCCGCAAATCAACGCTTTTCTTTTACGCATATTGATCTTGCTGGCAATTGGTTTCATTGGCGGATTATTCATGCGCTTTCTTTTCAAAAAAGGATTCGCGATTATTCTCATCCTGGTCGGATTGACAACCAATATACTGGCAGTATTGACCATTGATCATTTTTATAAAACTGATTATTTCTTTTCCTTTCTAACCGAAGATTTCAAATTTCAAATTCCTTCCACCAGTGATGCTGCCCAGATCATCTTATTATTTTTGATCTCACTGCCCGCAATCCTGATTTTTCGGCGCAAGAAAAAACACAGGGTATCAGAAAATAAAATACAACAACCCCGCCCGTCTCTTTCTGACCGGATAAAGCCAATTGCATATCAAGCAAATCCAATCAATTGGAATATAAAGCTTCCAAAAATCGGGGGGCAAACATCCAAACCCGCTGCTATCAAAAAATCCGCGCCTTCTACTGTGCATATATCAGCATCTTCTGCGAGCACAGAAAAACGAGCGTCTCTGAAGTCACCACCACGCAAGAAACCTTTGAAAAAGAAGATTAAACTTCCAGGCATCAAGACACGTCACACAAACAATGATGTCAAATTGATGGGTGAAGAAGAGCATGTATGCCCATACTGCCTTGAAGAAGTGGTGAAGAATGACAGCCGGGGATTGGTTATTTGCCCAGAATGCAACACCTGGCACCATCAAGATTGCTGGGATGTGACTGGCGCCTGTGGGATAGCACACCGCAATGAACTTTGAAATTAATCATTATTGGAGGAAACCATGGCGGACATTGCAGTAACGATTGTACTACCAAATGGAGGTGTCCGCAGGGCAGATATTCCAGATGATATCCCGGTAAGGGATTTAATGGAAGAATTGGCCTCACTCTTGGAACTCCCCACAGTAGGTCCAGACGGGAGGCCGATGGGTTACCGAATGGACAGCAAAACACTCGGGCGTGAGCTCCTTGAAAGTGAAACGCTCAGCATGGCTGGCATCCCGGCAGATGATCGCTTGATGATCACGACAGATATTACTGCTGGAGCCACTTCCACCAATTCCAACCCCCGACAGAGGCGCCTGCGGAAAGATTATGAACACATCCAGGAAGTTGCTGCGCGCAGCGACCTGATCCAGGTTAAAGCAAAATCTGAGAGGAGGGGGGTACCACCAGATCGTTACATCATTACTTATAAATGCAAGGGCATCATCGGCATTGACCGTAGAGGAAAACCCAAGATTGGTGAAAGACACCAGGTAGAGATCTATCTGCACAGCCAGTATCCGCAGCGGTGGCCGGGTATGAAATGGCTTACTCCAATCTGGCACCCGAATATTAACCATGCCAACGGCAGCGTATGCATCGACGCTGCATGGTGGTCTGCCAGTCGATCGTTAGACAGATTGGTGATCATGCTGGGAGAAATGGTGCAGTATAAGAATTTTCATGATGATCCCAGCAAACCCCCATTTCCATGGGATATGGAAGCCGCCAGATGGACAAGGCAGTTCAGGAAAACCCATCCTAATTATTTTCCTGTTGACAAGCGCGAATTGCTGCGCCCTGAACGAGTCAAGATCCGCAAATCAAAGGTGCGGACAAAACCAAAAATCAAACTGAAATAATCAAAAAGGAGAAAAACAATGGCTGACAAAAATATTACTTTAGTATTACCTTCTGGAGGAACACGCAACGCAGAAATCCCCGCAGATGTCCCGGTGAAAGAACTTATCCCTGAACTAGCAACCACTTTAGAATTGCCGACTGTTGGTCCTGACGGCCGTCCCGTAAGTTATCGATTGGACAGCAAAGCTCTTGGCCGTGAACTGCAGGAAGATGAAACGCTAGAAGAAGCAGGCGTCCCTGAAGATGACCGTCTGATGATCACAGCTGATATCACTGCAGGTTAAAGAATTACTACACGGAGCAGCCGCCATGAATATTTCTCCGCGCGTAAGGTTATCCAAAGCCAGCCATGTACAGCCGATGAGCACTCGAATTCCCTATCATCGAGCTGTTGGCTGGCAGCCAAAAGACGAGGAAATGAACCTTCAACAACCACCCCTGACTATCTTCCTGACACAGACCGCCTTTGTGCGCGTATGCGCTCATGCTGGCACTGATCTGGATAACGAGGTTGGAGGCTGGATGGCAGGAAAATACTGCCGCGATTCACAGGATGGTACCCCATTCATTGTTATTGACACAATCCTGCCGGCTGTTTACACAGAGCAGGGCGCTGCGCATCTAACATTCACGGGTGATACCCAAATCGCACTGCACAATCATCTTTCAGAAAATTTCCCTGAGAAAGTCTTTTTAGGCTGGTACCATACCCACCCGCGAATGGGCATATTCTTTTCCCAATGGGACACATGGCTGCACCAAAATTTTTTTCCAGAACCTTGGCAGGTTGCCCTGGTTATTGAACCACACCAATCAATCGGTGGGTTCTTCATCCGCCAACCCGACGGCACATTAGACCAGAGAAATTACTTTGGCTTTTATGAACTTACTAATAAAGCCCAAAGAAGCGTCGTTTTTTGGCGAAACCTGCAGCCTGTCATAAATTTGATCGACGAACCAGAGGAGGTTACATCCACATGAGTCGTTTAACACGTTTTTATACTTACGGTATTCTGGGCGCCATCGGCGGATTGATCGGATGGCAGATCAGTAATATCATGGGGTTATCTTTCACAGACAACTTTTTCCTGAGTGAAGTGATAATCGGAGCTATGCTGGGGGGCGTGATCGGAATGCTGATCGGCTTTGGAGAAGGTATCGCCGCCCAAAGCTTTTTATATGGTTTAAAAAAATCTCTGCTCAGTGCCCTCTTGGGCGCTGTTGGTGGAGCAATTGCGCTGCCCATTGCCGAAGGTGTTTTCCTTTTTATTGGTGGGCAGGTATGGAGCCGACCGATTGGGTGGGCAATCTTCGGCCTGCTTACAGGCCTTGCAACTGGTATTTCCGGCGGCGCTCAGCTATGGAAAGGCGGCTTGGGCGGCCTCATCGGCGGCGCTTTAGGCGGTGTACTCTTAGAAACTGCCCGCACTATGTTTGCTGACCCTCTCATGGGAAAAGCTGCCGGCCTGATGCTGCTGGGTCTTTCAGTTGGTGTGTTCATTGCACTAATCGTATTCATGCTCTCACGAGTGTGGCTGGAGATCACAAATGGCAAGATGCGCGGTATGGAATTCATTTTAGATAAATTCCTTAACAAGGAAGCTCAGTCTGCCGCGATCGGCAGCAGTCCCTTAAAATCCGACATCGTTATCACTGACCCGGATATTGCCCCGCAGCATGCGATCTTAAAAGGGGAAGGGACCTACTTTACATTAAAAGATATCAGCATGGCTGGCACATTTGTGGACGGTAAGAAAATTGAAGTAGCACGCCTGCGCCCTAACCAGCGCATCCGTATGGGTAAATCCGAGATGGTCTACCATGAGAAGAGGTAAATGATGGAAACTAAAACAAGATCATTTCTGGTAATATTTTTATTGCTGTTCACAGGCATTATCACCGCCTGTCAACCTGCGCCAAAAGTTGAAAGCGAAGGCGCTTATACGCTTCATATCACCCAGATTGACACCACCAACTTTCCGCTTGTAGATGTCTATGTCTCTGTTCAAGATGCCAATGGAGAACCGAAAGTTGTGAACACAGAAAAACTCCAGCTTTTGGAGGATGGACAGCCGATCAATAATCAGAACATCCAGGGGACCGGTGACGTTGGTTCTCTGACCACATTACTGCTGATTGATAACTCAGGCAGCATGAATTATGCTGAAAAATTGACCAGCGCTAAAGAGGTGGCCAAGGAATACCTCAACCAAATGCGCGCTGGAGACCAGGCAGGCATCATCACTTTCAATACTCAAGTGAACACAGTGCAGGAAGTTACTGGTGACAAAGAAGCATTGGAAAATGCGATCGATGGTATCTCAGCCAGCAGCGATACAGCGATGTACGATGCGCTTGTTGCCGCAGTTGAATTGCTTAATCCTCTTCCCGGCCGAAAAGCAATCATCGTTCTCACAGATGGCATGGACAACCAAAGCACAGCGGACCCAGATGAAGCCCTCGCAGCCATTGGTTTTGGTGGATTGTCCATCTCTACCGCTGGTTTCGGGCAGATCCCCGAAGGTGAAGAAGAAGCCGATGCATACAGCGGCATAGATGAAACTACCTTGCGTTATATTGCTGACAATGCTGGCGGAAAATATGGATATGCCGAAAATAAAGCACAGTTATCCACGCTTTATAACCAAATGCGGCGTGCACTGCAAAGTGAAGTGGTCATCAGTTATGTGACACCGCTCAATCTGCGCGATGGTGTACTCCGCGCCTTGACAGTAACCTTATCTGACCAGTACAGTGGTGTTGGTGGAGAATCTCAAACCAGCTTCAACCCGGGCGGCCTGGTTCCCGAAGTAGCACAATCCGCATCCTGGCTGACATTTGGAATCATTCTCGCAGTACTGATCGTGCTTCTATTTGTCCCTGTGGTCATCCTTGCAGTTAGAAATAAGAAACCAAAAAAAACCAAGGTAAAGATCACCCTCAAAGACTAATTAATTAACCCTCCCTCTTACCCCAATGAAAGTGACCTGCGATTGCGGGTCATTTTCATTTGTTTTACGGTAAAATGGCATAGTTTAACATCCGAAAATATAAAAAGGAACACTGCTAATTAATGCCACAAAAATATTTCAGTATACACGGACATTTTTACCAACCCCCTCGAGTTGATCCCAGAACCGGTCAAATACCGCACGAAGCAGGTGCGCAACCATTCCCAAACTGGACCGAACGGATCTACCATGAATGTTACTTGCCTAATGCAAAAATAGGGAATTTCGAGAAAATCAGCTTCAACTTTGGTCCCACGCTTACTGCCTGGTTAGCAAAACACCATCCAGAAACACTCACCGAGATCGTCAAACAGGAAAACAAAGTTTTTAAAACACATGGAATTAGCAATGCAATGGCACAGCCATACATTCATGCTATTATGCCGCTCATTTCTCGCCGCGAAAAAGAAACCTTAGTGCGTTGGGGAATCTATGAATTCAAAACCCGTTTTGGACATCCCCCACAGGGGATGTGGCTGCCGGAAACCGCTGTTGATCTTGAATCCTTAGAAGTGCTTGCGGACCACGGCATCCAGTTCACTATCTTAGCCCCCTGGCAGGCAAAAGACCCCTCTCTGGATATCACCCAACCCTATCGCATACGCCTTAATAATAAAAAAGAGATCACCGTGTTCTTTTATAACAGCTTTCTTTCCAGTGAGATCAGTTTTAATACAAGTGCCAGCATGAAAGCGGACAAATTTGTTTCAGACTGGCTTGTTCCACAATACAAAAATATGCGCCGCGATCGCGATCAACTATCCCTAATAGCGTCAGATGGTGAACTCTACGGCCACCATATGCCAGAACGAGAGGAGTTTCTTGCCTACCTGCTGGACCATTCTCTCAATTTGGCTGATTTTCAACCCATCTTTCCGGCGCAGTGGCTGCAACACCATCCTGCTAATCAATACACTGAGATAAACGAAAACACCTCCTGGAGCTGCCACCACGGCATCGAGCGTTGGAAAAAGGTTTGTGGCGATGCGCCGACGGCATTTTGGAAAGCGCCTTTAAGGCGGTTTCTGGACCGTTTAGCGCTATCACTCGATGATAAATACATTGAATACACAAGAAGTTTTATAGCTGATCCCTGGTCGCTGCGTGACGCGTATATCAAAGTACTTCTTGGATCAATTTCTGTTAAAGATCTGGTCAGAAATCATACAAAACAGCCCATTGATGAAAATAAGATCGAAATGATCACACGCATGCTTGAATCTCAGTACGAGCGTTTGCGCATGCATTCCTCAGATGCCTGGTTCTTCTTCGATTTTGACGGCATAGAACCCATGAATGGTTTGAAATATGCAGCCCATGCGGTGTGGTTGGTAAAATCCGTCACTGGTGAAGACGTCAGTGTCAATCTCCTGAGTGAATTAGCGAAAGCAGTCAATGTTGAATCAGAGTTAACAGGAGATACCGCATTCCGAACAGCTCTTGCTTATTACAATTAAATCAATTTTACTTTTTTACGTAAAATGAATATTAACCATTGGATTATTGCGGCTTACATAAAACAGACTACAAAACAGTAGTTTAGAAAAAGGCAGGTAATTAAATGACAAAATTCTGGACCGAAGAGGTATTTGGCACATCGAAACCTGTGATCGCCATGTGTCATCTGAATGCACTTCCTGGTGATCCTTATTTTGCTAAGGATGGCGGCATGAAAGCTGTGATCGAATGGGCTCGCAAAGACCTCCTTGCACTGCAAAACGGAGGAGTGGACGCAGTCATGTTTTCCAATGAATTCAGTTTGCCTTATCTCACCAAAGTAAAGACCGTCACAACTGCTTCAATGGCGCGCATTATCGGCGAGCTCATGCCTGATATCCGCATCTCCTTCGGTGTCAATGTCCTTTGGGACCCAATTGCTTCCCTTGACCTGGCGGTTTCTGTTGGCGCAAGCTTCATCCGCGAAATCTTTTCAGGTGTATATGCTTCTGATTTTGGCTTATGGGATACCAACTGCGGTGAGGTCGTCCGACACCAGCACGCTATAAGCGCTCAGAACGTGAAGCTGCTATTTAATATCGTCCCAGAAGCTGCCCGCTATCTTGGGGATCGTGATATTGTAGATATTGCCGCATCAACGGTTTTTAATCACCGTCCGGATGCGCTGTGCGTTTCTGGTCTCACAGCCGGCGCGGAAACAGATGCTCAAACTCTTAAATTAGTCAAAGAAGCAGTGCCCGAAACCATTGTCTTCGCAAACACAGGTGTGCGCCTTAAAAATGTAGCGGAACAATTAGGCATTGCTGATGGGGCAGTTGTAGGCACTACTTTTAAAGTGGATGGGGTTTTTGAAAATCATGTTGACGAGAAACGCGTGAAAATATTCATGGATGAAGTTAAATCCATTCGAAATTAGCAGGAACTGTAGTGATTTTTTTCTGCTGCTTTAATTTTTTATTTTATTTCTCGAATTCAAGTGTCATAAATGATGCGATTTAAAAGAAATATACATCGATACGCTGTTGTGTTCTTCATCCTCCTGTGCGCTTATTTACTCGTCTTTTCCGGGATTTCTTCCACGGATGATGAGCAGCTCTTCTCCGTTATCACCGCAAACCTGGCAAAGGGCAAAGATTATTCTGCGCTTCCTTTATTTGGAAATGATCGTCTGCAAGGTAAAGCAGGCGGTGTGGAACCCCTGCATTCTATGGTAGGAATCCCTCTCTATCTTATTGCAGATCAATTCAACCTGGGAAAAACGCAAATCCTCTTTTTATTGCCTGCGGTGTACACCGCCCTCACTGGCGCCCTGCTAATGTGCATTGCTGAACAAAAGGATGCATCACCAAAAACCGCAGCCGTGCTCGGTTTGTCATATGGTTTAGGAACGATTGCGTTCCCTTATGCACGTATGAATTTTCGTGAACCATTAGCCGCGCTACTAATCACCACCGCTGTGCTGTGCCTGGAACTGTGCAAGAATGCGCCAGATCATCGCTGGAAACAAATCCTCTATCCATTACTCAGTCTAATGTCACTAGGACTTGCCGTGCTTACAAAAATCACCACTGTAGTAGTGATTCCTTTTCATATTTTTTCTTATCTCACCCAGAAACAAATCTGGAAAAAAGAAAACCGCATGCAAACAATCACCAGTGGACTATCTGCTGTACTATTCCTCACTTTGGCAGGGTTCCTCCTGCAGTCTATCCTTCCTGCCAACAGTCTCAACCGCTTCACGCTGCGGTTTATAAATTACATTCGCTACACACTTCCCCGCCTACCTCATGATCATTTTTGGTTAGCAGCGGCAGGATTACTATTCTCCCCCGGGAAAGGCCTCCTAATTTATTCTCCTATGTTAATCCTCTTGTTGGTCAGCCCATTTCTCAAACCGTCAAAACTAATAGATTGGATACCATACGCGGGTGCTTTGCTCGGACTCACAGCGGTCCAAGCGCTTATTTATAATGACCAGTGGTGGGGCATCACGTGGGGAACGCGTGCGCTGCTCCCCACCCTACCCTTAGCCGCACTCGCCGCTCTTCCCGCGCTGAATGCAGGTCTTAATCACTTTAAAAAAAGAATGCGCATGGTAACAATCTCGATAATAATCATTGGAGTGAGTGTACAAATTGGGCGTCTGCTGGTTTCAGATCCGGCATACATCAATTGGGTTGTTCAATCTACCGGCCGTGGAATCAGCATGATATCGCAGTGGGATTTGCACCTTATGCCCTTATACCAGCATTGGCGGCTTGCTTTCAAT
>Ga0255393_10064_pt1 | contig 15182 bp, 12 predicted proteins | sample ANMaggSeSYBR01C8_FD_182122 | JGI IMG/M metagenome (GOLD analysis project Ga0255393, IMG submission 182122) | Sediment cell enrichment communities from methane seep in Santa Monica Basin, California, United Staets - ANME aggregate JGI... | ecosystem: Environmental > Aquatic > Marine > Cold seeps >... | reverse complement strand
CAACTGTTCCATTTGTGTGCCGTGGTTAGGATAGATGCTCGCGCCCATGCTGGCTGTCAGGAAAACCTGCTTCCCATCGATCAAGATCTCGGGTTTCAGGGATTGGGTAAGTTTCTCCATCACGCGGCGAAGGTCCTTCTTATTGTTTATCCCTTCCGCGAGCACCGTGAATTCATCTCCACCCACGCGGGCACAGGTATCACTACTGCGGACAGCTTCCGAGAGCCGCCAGGCTACTTCAACCAACACCTTATCTCCAAATGGGTGGCCATGGGCATCATTTACGAGCTTAAACTTATCCAGGTCAATGGCAACAATGCCAAACTTTTTTCCGCTCCGTTCAGCCCGGGCAACCGCTAACACGAAACGGTCTTCCAGGAGCATGCGGTTTGGCAGGTTAGTCAGGTAATCGTGTGTGGCAAGATGTGTCAACCTTGTTTCCGCGTCCTGGCGCGCAATCGCTCCAGCAGTGCGAATTATCGGATTTTGATTATTTACATTTCTCGTCTGTTTTCAGGGCATCCGTTTCAATGGATGACCATTTCTTATCCTGACAGCACTGATCGTAGCCAATAAAACCCCACCACAGTTGGTCAGTAAATATTGGAACCACAGCCAACGACCGGACATCCATTTTCAACAAATGGGATTGTTCTTCAGGCGGCAAATCTAACACGCTGCCGGAGATCATCTCACCCCTCTTCAACACTTCCAACCATCTTTGGAATCCAGATAACTGATACTCATTTCCGCTGGCTTCCGAAAGATCCTTCAATGGCTGAACACCTGTTGCGATCCATTCCGCCTGCAGCATAGAAACCAGGCCGACCTCTTGGCGCATTTCATTTTTATAGATATATACACGATCTGATCCAGTAGCGCTGCCCAAACGCGCCAGCACATCATTTATCCGTGATTCCCAATCTAAATGGGAAAGAAACACCTCCGCCGCGTAATTAACCGACTGCAGAATTGCGTCTCGTGAGCGCAGCTCATTTTCAACACGCTTCTGTTCGATCGCAGCCAGGATAACATGCATAAGTGAAACCTGGTTGACATGCTCCGGGTGCATCAGGTGGTGGATCCCTTTTTCCATCAGGGTCTGAGAAGTGTGGCGATCAGTTATCATGATCAGTATTATCGGTACATGCGCATGATTTTCCTGCATATGTCCTGAAAAATCAACTACCTTCTCTTTTTGTTTCACATGCATCAAGACAAGACATGGTGGGCATTCCGAAATCGCAGCCTTTGCTTTGTAAACAGACGAGAAATGTAAATAATCAAAATCCGATAATTCGCACTGCTGGAGCAATGCGGAAAGTTTAGTTTTTCCTATCCGATTCCGCCCTATAAGAATTATCTTTCGATCCATGAACCTCGCCCCCAAAACTCATTTGTTTTATTGATGATATGAATAGATAAAACAAGCCGCCACATCTGCTTTAACCCTCCGAGCCCTATATATACTTACATAGTGTAACACTTTAAAGTGTATGTCATTTTTATTATACTTATTTTTCAAATTATTACAAATCGCTAAAAAAAATACCTGGAAAATGATATAGAATAATAAGAGAAGGCTATTCGGAGAACACGATTTATGTCTGGCTGCCGATTCACGACGCCTAATTGAGATAACAAGGCAAGCAGCATTCAGGAAGGAAAAGAGTAGATAATTACTGGAAAAAGATTTTTTACCGCCAGCCAATTCACCATGTAAAGGCTTAATCGATGGAAAACACACGCAAGATCCTGATCGTAGATGACGACAAGAATTTACGCAAGGTATTAGAAGACATCCTTCGAATCCATAAATTTGAGCCCATCAGTGTGAACAGCGGAAAAGAAGCGATTGAAATCATTAAAAAGGAAGCTCACCCTCTTGCCCTGATTGACCTGCGCCTGAAGGATATACCCGGCATGGATGTCCTGAAAGCTATTAAAGAGGTCTCCCCAGAAACAGAATGTATCATCCTGACCGGTTTTGCGTCCACTGAATCCGCCATCCAATCAATTGATCTGGGCGCGTATTCCTATATCCAGAAACCATACGACACGGAACAATTGGTTCTGACGATAAACCGCGCGCTGGAACATAAAAAGGTCTCCCTGTCATTGTCCAACACCGAAGAACGTTACGCGCAGCTATTCAACAGCTCTCTGGACGTGATTGTAACCGTTACGTTTAAAGGGAAGATATTGGAATCTAACGCATCCTTTCAACAGATGGTTGGATATTCAGAGGATGAGCTGAACAAGATGACCTTTTGGGACTTTACACCAGAAAAATGGTACGCGATGGAAGAGAAGATCGTAAAGGAACAGATCATCGGCCGAGGGTATTCTGACCTGTATCAAAAAGAATATCAACACAAAGACGGCACCATTTTCCCGGTTGAAGTATCGGCTTACCTTACCAAAAATGGCGGAAATGAAGCAAAAGGTATGTGGGCATTTGTGCGTGATATCAGTAATCGCAAACGATCTGAAGCAGCCCTGAATAAACAACTGCAGGAAGTAACAATTTTACAACAATTGACTTCAATTAGTGCGGTCGCTACAGATATTGACGATCTACTCCAGGCCGCAACGATTCTTTTAGGACAATCCTTCTATTTAGAAAAATTTGGGATCTTTTTATACAATGCGGAAAAAGAGATCCTACACCGCCATTACTCCTATAAAACAAATGTGGAGGATGATCAGTTTGAAGGATACGACCAACCCATTAACATTGGCATTTTAGGACGGGCAGTTCGAACCCGCCTTCCACAAAGTGTAGCTGACGTTACAAAGGATGCAGATTATCATGAAGCGTATAGCGAAATTCGGTCAGAATTAGCAGTCCCGATCATCGTGAATGATAAAGTTTTCGGTGTAATCAACACGGAAAGCCCAGTAATTGGGCACTTTACCGAAGAAGATGAAAATTTACTTTCCACACTCGCTAACCAGCTATCATCCAGTATCACAAAGATACAACTTGATAAATCCGAAAAACAGCATGCAAAAGAAATTACCATGTTGTATGACACAGCGGTCACAACCAGCAATATTCTTGATACCGAATCACTATACCAGAAGATCTATGAGCAGGTACAGGAATCATTCCCTTTGGATACATTCCTACTCATGGAATACGACATGCAGAATGAGACCAGTAAGATTGCGTTTGTGATGGAAGAAGGAAAACCGATCAAAAAGTGGCAGGGCAGAACATTGACGAAATCCGAGAGCAGATTAATCGGATGGGTAATTCAGCAGCGGAAGCCCTTCCTTTCCTATGATCTCACAGCGGACATCCTTCCGGTAAAATCACCCTCCAGCGAGAAACCAGCTCGCTCATGGTTGGGTGTGCCTCTGATCGCGAAGGGGAAAGTCGTCGGCGGATTGTCAGTGCAGGCATTCGCTCCTAATATATTTGATGAGAACCACCAGCGCCTGCTTGAATCTCTGGCTGCACAGTTAGCCATTGCAGTTGACAACGCCCAATTAGCAGAAAAATCTCAGCGCCAAATTGAACGGCTGAAAGCACTTCACGATATTGACCTGGTAATCAATTCCAGCCTAGACTTGCGGGTTACTTTAAATATCATTTTAGACCAGGTAATTGAAAAGCTGCAGATAGATGCCGCAGCTGTACTGCTGCTGAATCCTAAATCAAACATACTGGAATATAGTGCTAGCCATGGGTTTCGCACACGCACAATTGAACAATACTCACTGCGGATGGGAGAAGTGCTGTCTGGGAAAACAGCCATGGAACGCCATTTGGTGCAGGCATTTAACCTGGCCGAAGTGGATGGTGACCTTGCATACACCAATATGATGCGGGAGGAAAATTTCATCAGCTATTACAGCGTGCCGCTGATTGCCAAAGGGCAAGTTAAAGGGATGTTGGACATCTTCAACCGCACACTACTAAACCCTGACCAAGAATGGTATAACTTTCTGGAAACATTGGGCGGACAGGCAGCGCTCGCGATCGATAACACCAGTTTACTGGAAGACCTGCACCACTCGAACATAGAACTCACACTCGCCTATGATACTACTCTCGAGGGTTGGTCCAAGGCCCTCGACCTACGGGATAAAGAAACAGAAGGCCACACACAGCGCGTGATCGAAATGACCCTACACATCGCGCAGGTATTAGGAATTCAGGAAGAAGAATTGATTCACATCCGACGTGGCGCTCTGCTGCATGATATCGGTAAAATGGGCATTCCAGATTCTATCCTTCTCAAACCCGGTCCACTGACTGATGAAGAATGGGTGATCATGCGCCGCCATCCTGTATACGCGTATGAAATGCTGTATCCCATCGCGTACCTGCGTCCCGCTCTGGACATCCCTTACTGCCACCATGAACGCTGGGACGGCACAGGGTACCCCAGAAAATTAAAGGGCGAAGAGATACCTCTCAGTGGACGCATTTTCGCAGTGGTTGATGTATGGGACGCAGTCACTTCAGACCGCCCATATCGTAAAGCGTGGACCACCAAGAAAGCCCTCAACTATATTCAGAACCAGGTCGGCAAACACTTTGACCCCCAAATCGTGGACATTTTCTTGACATTGATCAAGAGCGAATTAATCAACCAGCAAGAATAATATATTCATCACATTCAGAATAAGAACCAGGAGAAATAAATACCCATGAAAACTAAACTGATACTCCTTTTTGCAATATTATTAGCCGCAGCATCCTGCTCAACCACGGAACCCATCCCGGAACCGGTTGATCCAATCGCTCCAACAGCATCATCCACGGATTTATCAACTCCTGAGCCAACTGAAAACAGCGGGAATCACCTCGAACTGCCTACACCTGTAGTTGGGACGGTCGCGCTTGATTTTTCTGAACGACCCTGCAGTGCGTCCTGGTCCAACAACGGCGAATATCTGCCTTGCCCCGGAAATCTGGATGAGATCAGCGGTGGTTACGCTGACCGTTTTGACACGATCATGATCGAAGGAGATATCCACATCAATCAGCCCGGCCTGCTGACCATCCCTGCCCAGAACGACAGCGTATTTTATGCCATTTTCGGAAAATACCCGCCTTTCACCGTGCAAGCGGGTGACCACTTCCAAGCCGTTCTAGCTTGCGCGGAAGGCTATCCCAATTGCGATGTCAGTTTCTCGCTGGAATATGTAGCATCCAACAATACCATCCTTCAAGTTCCAGGCGCAAAATGGGACAAACGGTACGACCCTAAAGGCGGCTACATATACGCAGATGCCATCCTGGATTCCCTGTCGGGACAGACTATACAATTTATATTAACGGTCAGGGATAATGGGGATGCTGGCGATGACCACGCGGTGTGGATCATGCCTCATATCGCGCGCCTGGGCTCTGCTGCAACTGACGCAATCCCTCCCCATCAGCTGAATGTGACAAATATTAAAACGGTAAATGTAGCAGGGATCGTGGATATGAGCAGCGCCCCGCCGTACTTATATGACGATCACCCACCTGGTTCTCCGGCTTCTGTGATCCTTTTCGATCTAGATAGTGACATGTTCTTTACCGCGTCCACCATGAATACTCACCCTTATTTTTCTTTGGATGTCGACCCCGGGCAGTATTACGTTCTGGCATATTCCTTTGGGGTTCAAGATGTGCCATATGTGAGTGGGGCATTCACCGGCGTGGAACCATCCTGTGGTCAGCCGATGGCTGTACTCAATGTTCTGCCGGATACACCGGTTACAAATCTGGTGATCAACGACTGGAACTGGTCCTGCGGAGGGACAGCTGAACGCATTGAAAAACCTGAAGAAGTTTCCATTCCATAATCAACTGACATGATTACGAAAAAATACGTGAGTAGATTAATCCCATTAACAATGCTGTTCCTGTATTCCGCTTGCCAATCCGATCTTCCCTCGACCAACAACCGCGGAGAAATCCCCTCGCGGTATGACCTGATCACTATTGAAAAGGTTCTTCCAGAACAGGACGATCATCCACCAATCCTGCATTCTCACGAATGGAAAACGCCGCACCCGATCAATGGAGCAGTCATTTCTGCCGGACTGGAAGATAGTCCATTCATCACGCCTGACGGACACACTCTGTTCTTTTTCTACACACCTTCAGCGGATATCCCTGCTGAACAGCAAATCTACGATCAGGTAACTGGTATCTACCGCTCAGAAATTGCAGGTGGTGTGTGGCAGGAGCCTGAACGGGTGATACTCACACAGGGCAACAACCTGGCTTTGGACGGCTGTCCATTCTTTCAGGATAATACGCTCTGGTTCTGCTCTATCCGGACAGGGAACTTACGCGATATTGACCTATGGACAGCCGTGTGGGACGATACCCAATGGACAAACATCACCAATGTAGGCACTTACCTAAACCAGGACCTGCAGATCGGGGAAATGCACCTCAACTCAGATGGGTCAACGCTCATCTATCACCGGCCGGTCGAGAACAACAGCAGTGGATATGATCTCTGGGAAACCCATTGGGAAGGAGAAAAATGGGGGCTGCCCATCAAATTGGACAACCTCAACTCCCTGGATGATGATTCTCGTCCCGCGCTGTCACCGGATGGGCATGAACTTTGGTTCACACGAACATATTCCGGCACACCAGCAATTTTCCGCTCGCGCCGGGTAAATGGAGAGTGGGATACGCCCGAGCTAATCCTTTCTCAGTTTGCCGGTGAACCATCCATTGATAGCGCCGGAAATATCTACTTTACCCATCACTTTTATCAAGCGGGTAGAATGATAGAAGCAGATATTTATATCGCAGAAAAGAAATAATATCAGGAGAAAATCATGTTAAAAGAGTTTAAGAAATTTGCCATGCGCGGAAACGTGGTTGATCTCGCTATCGGCGTAATCATAGGCGCCGCGTTCGGAAAGATTATCACTTCGCTGGTCAACGATATTCTTATGCCCCCAATCGGACTGCTGCTTGGAAAGGTTGACTTCAGCAATTTATTCATCACTATCAGCGGCGGGAAATATGCCACCCTGGCTCAAGCGCAGGAAGCAGGCTCGATAACTCTGAATGTTGGCGTATTCCTCAATACCATCATCGACTTCCTGATCGTCGCATTGGTTATTTTCATTCTCGTTCGCCAGATGAACAAGCTGGAAAAGAAAAACGAAAAACCAGCTGAAGTGACAACAAAAACATGCCCGTATTGTCTGACAGAAATTCCAGTTAAAGCTACCCGCTGCGCCGCCTGCACATCGAACCTGAAATAGACCATAAAGCCAAAAAATAATTAGTTTTTAGCCGAAAATCCCGCACAGATAATGCACGGTAGGTCACCCACTTACCAGGTTACCCCTTTTTCTAAAACCATTGTTTTTCCAGGAGATTTATAAATTAACTTTCTTGTTTTCATCTAATTTTGTAATTAACTCTACCTTTGGCAAAGACCTTCCACCTTGGAATTCGTTTTCCAACCAAATATCAATGAGTTTTTTTGCCAGCGCTAAAGATACTACCTGCGCCCCTAATGTGGCTACTTGAGCATCATTACTTGCCCTTGCCCTTTCCGCTGTATACGCATCATGGATACATACAGCCCGAACTCCAGGAACCTTATTAGCCACAATCGCCATACCTGCTCCCGTCCCACAAATTAATATTCCCCGATCCAAATCTTTCTCTAACAACTCTTCACATAACTGTACTGCTACTTCAGGATACAAGACTGGTTTTTCGTCCAAAACACCCACATCCTGAACAAGATACCCTTTATCAATTAGGAATTTCTTAAGAGAGTTTTTTAAATTAAGTCCATTATGGTCTGAACCTATAATAATCTTGTTTTTCTCATTCATCTGCGCAATACTCCTGGATTGTTCTGATCTAAAAAAATTTAACATAAAAACAGGAATCTTTACCCAATTTCGGCTATTATGTTCTGCTTACTCCAATTGTACTCAAATTCAATCAGTATCAGATATCCTAATGATGAATGAATACGCTTATTCATACAGGCATCATTACTGATCTCCTGCTTATCTCAGGGAAAGCCTCCAATTTTCGCAATGTGCTTACAACCTTCCATTTCCATGAAAATAGAGCCGGGAGATTTAAATCGCAGCAGTATTTAAAGATGTCCTCCAAAAAACAATCTTTCAGGAAAATGCTCTTTTACACTTTATTGATAATACCGTTTCAGCACTGATAATGCGCGAAGAGTCACCCACTTGCTGGGCTGCCCTTTTTTCTCTATTTCCACCCAGGTTTTTCCGTTGTAGGTATAATCCATCTTCCACCGGCCGGCATCATCCTGCTTGCTCTCCACTAATTCAATCGCATTTTTCAAACGCTGATCGCCCGCCAAGCCGAGCGTTAACAAAGCATCCAAATTTTGCAGCACATCTGTTACATAAAAGACCGGGAAGCCAAATTTAAACCAGCTGCCACTTGGTTTTTTCGCATAAGGATGGGGGTAATCAGCAACGGCTGGATCTTTACTCAGTAGAAAATCTTTACACACAGTAATCGCACTGTTAACTTGGGGAGACCTTTTTTTAAATGGGATCTTTCCGAGCGCCAAAGCCACTTTTACGGCTCCCCATGCACAGGGCTGGTGATCATTCGCCGAACACAATAACCCGGGTCCACTGATTCCACTTCGGATGTAATGTGGGCTTATCTCTTTTTCTCCGACGCTTCCGAATCCTTCACCTGTAGCGCTGCGCGCCATCCAATCAATCGCTTCAGTTAATCGGGGTTCATTAATCATTTTTAGGTCAATCAAGGCAGCAGTTAAATTCCCCTGCAAGCAGTGCACTGCACCGGTCTGGGTAGCATAAATGCTGAATGGGCCTTCTTTCCTGCGAGTATGGTCAAGGATATAATCACTTGCTTTCCATACAGACGGCACGCTTCCATCAGCACCTAACTGCGCGAGCATGATGAGTGACCAAACAGTCGCGGTGTATTTCGGGCGATATCCTGCCCCAGGTTCAACCCAATATCCGTCAGAGTGTTGTTTAGATAAGATCTCGGGAACAAGACCACAAGACATTACTTTTTCTCGCGCCCGAACCACTTCCTGCGATTCCGGGTCTTCCATAAGTATATTTACCAAAGTAAAATACCGGACGGATGGATTAACCTCATCTTCTCCCAGCAGCCAATCGATCACGCTTTGATGTGTTTTATTCTCATAAACCATGCAATCACCCTAATTATTTATCTTAATTATTGCATATATTGTTATAAACTATTGAAATAAATTTATGAAATGACGGATTGCTTTTCATCCTTAACAATCATAATCTTATCCGCTTCACTATAGACACATCAAAGTCAAGTGCAATTAGACAATATTTATTTTCTAGATAGCTTTTTCCTAACAACTTAAAAACGAATAGCAAAATATATTCTTTACAATAACTTCACAAATTTATCTCATCTTCTTTACAAGAATCATGTAAATTTATTTATAGTCAATGGATAATTGTTATTACACCTCATTAAATAAGAAATGACCCTGCGATTATTATGCATTGAGCGTATACTATTAATTAAGTAATCATATATAGATTTTATTTTTCACACAGGATAAGACATGCCGAATATCAAGATTTTAGTTGTGGATGACGAACCAAGTATCTTAAAATTGGTAACTGCTTATTTGGAATCTGAAGGGTATGATTTTTTAACCGCTGAAGATGGCATTTCCGCGCTAAAAGCAGTGAAGTCTTACCGGCCAGACATAATCATTTTAGATGTCATGCTGCCAGGTATGGATGGAATTGAAGTGCTTGGGCAGCTTCGGAGAGAATCGGATGCCTATGTGATCATGCTGACCGCCAGGTCAGAAGAAACAGACAAGATCATTGGCTTATCCGTAGGTGCGGATGATTACCTAACGAAACCGTTCAGCCCACGGGAGTTAATGGCCCGCATCAAAGCCGTCATCCGGAGGATGCACATTGCTTCCTCCTCATTAAACAGCCAGGGTGTGATTGCTCTGGATCACATCCGAATTGATAACGGCCGCCGCCGTATATGGGTTAACGATCAGGAAATTGAGTTAACCGCATTAGAGTTCAATCTGCTAAACGCACTGGCCGATCATCACGGTTTGGTTCTCTCCAGAGAACAGCTGCTTGAAAAAGTATGGGGATATGATTATTTTGGAGACTTGCGTGTTGTAGATGTCCATATTGGGCACTTGCGCAAGAAAATTGGCGAGGATTATATTGAAACAGTGCGCGGAGCTGGATACCGCCTGCAGGACAGTGAGACCCATTAAATGATCAAAGCAATCCGTAATCATTTCGCGTTTAAGGTCCTTATAGCTTTCTTTTTGGTTGCCATTTTATCCGGAGTGATCCTGGCTGCTGTGATGAATCTATCCATCGCATCCACTTACAATAAGCATATCGGCCATTTAATGTCCAATGATGGTCAACAACAGGGTGGGCAGAGCGGAAGCAGGGGAAGCACATTATATGAAAATTTCAAAGCCGCGGTGAATGAATCCCTGCTTTTCTCAAGCATCGCTGCTTTCGTTATCGCGGGAATCTTAAGCATTCTGATCAGCAGGCAAATCACCAAACCGCTGATATCCATCACTGACGCCAGCCAAGAGATCGCGAAAGGCAATTACAACCAACGAGTCCAGGTGACCACAGACAATGGAGATGAGCTTGCCCAACTGGGGCACAGCTTTAACAGTATGGCTGCGCAGCTTGAACAAACAGAGAACATGCGGCGCCAATTGATCGGTGATATCAGTCATGAACTGCGTACACCTCTGACCGCTATCAAAGGCTCAATGGAGGGTTTGATAGACGGTGTTCTTTCCAGTGATGAAACCACATATATGCATATCTATCAGGAAGCGGACCGCCTCCAGCGGTTGGTGGAAGACCTGCAGGAATTAAGCCGGGTGGAAGGCGGTGCATTCAGGATCAACAAAGAAGAAATTAATGTTGATAAACTTCTCCATGATGCACTCACTCCATTAATAAATACGTTCAACAAAAAAGGAGTACAAGTATCCATTCACAGCGAGAAGAATCTTCCATCCGTAACTGCAAACCATGACCGCATTTTCCAGGTGATTCAGAATTTATTAGGAAATGCTCTGCAGTTTACACCTGAGAACGGAACGATTGAAATCAACGCGAAAAAAGTGGGTGCCTTTATCCATATTTCAGTGAAAGATAGCGGCGCAGGAATTGAAGCTAATCATCTGCCGCACATCTTTGAGCGCTTTTACCGCGCGGACAGATCGCGCTCCCGGCAAAACGGCGGGGGGAGCGGCATTGGGCTAACGATCGCCCAATCGCTGGTCGAAGCACATGGAGGAAAGATTTGGGCGGACAGTGAAGGCAAAGGGCACGGAAGCACGTTCACTTTCACTCTCCCTGTCTAACATCACATCACGATCATTTCTGGGAATACATGACCGCGTTCGCCAACCAATTATTCAAGCGCTCTTAATCTGAAAATATCCTGATACCGCCATACAGGCAAAAGAACTTTCTGGATAGAATCAAGGTCAAAACCACCTTCCTCAATTGGCTCCCAGGCACTCCACACGTAGATCGAAACACATGAGGATCGAATTCTTTTTTATCCTTGCATTCATGGCAAATCACCTGCATCAAATATTCTTCATTAGTAATTATGATAACTTTAATCACAAATCCCCCACGACGGGGGGATTCATCAGAACAATATTGCTCAGGATACGATTTGAGCGATCTTCTTCTCGACCATATCTAGTGTGATTGACTGCGGGCGCTCAAGGGGGGCATACAGCGCACGTGCCCAAACCAGATTGGCAGTAATGCCCATTATGCGGCCGACACCGAATAGGACAGTATAAAAATCATATTCACGCATTCCACAGTTGTACTGCAAAGTACCACTGATCGCATCCACATTTGGCCAGGGACTTTTGGCTTTGCCCTGCTCCTTAAGAACGCGTGGTGCTACTTGATATACAATTTCAACCAGTTTAAACAGGTCATCATTCGCAATATATTTATGTCCAAATTCAAGCTGAGCTGTAAACCTGGGATCCGTATTGCGTAATACAGCGTGACCGTATCCAGGGACCACCTTACCCCGGTTCAACGTATCCCAAATATATTCCTCCATTTGTTTTTCTGTTGGACAGCTTCCATATTTTTCCAACACATCCAGCAGCCATTCCAAGCAGTCCTGATTAGCCCGGCCATGCAGCGGCCCAGCCAATCCATTCATCGCCGCCGAGCAGGAGAAATACACGTCGGAGAGAGCAGAATTCACCAGCCACGCGGTATGTGCGCTGACATTTCCCGTACCCTGATCTGCATGGATAGCGAAGAACAACCGGCATAATTCTATATATTGCTGATCCCAATCTTTGTTGATCATATATGCAAAATTAGCACTCCAATCATGTGTTTGGCTGGGAGGAATAAGGTCATTATTGTGATATTTAATATTATAGATAGCAGCAGCGATCGCAGGTGTTTTCGCGACCAGGCTCATGCTGTCTTTCAACGTTGGTTTCCAATAATCTGATTTTTTCAATCCATTGTTGTAATGTAAAGTGAATTCCGATCGCGATTGAAGTGCGAGGATGGCCTGCGAAAACATGGTCATCGGGTGGGTATCTCTGGGCATTGCACGCAGCATGTCAGCAACATGATAGGGCAAGTCTCCAGCGCGCCGCCATTCTTCTTCGATAGCAAGTGCTTCCTCACGAGTTGGCAGTTCACCGATCAGCAGCAGATAATACATCCCGCCAGCCAGCGGCATTTCGCTATTTTCCGCTTTTGGCAGCATTTTCATAAGGTCATTTATTGAATATCCTCTAAAATGAATGCCATCATTTGGGTCCACATATGAAACGTCACTTACCAGCAGATCATTTCCGCGCAGCCCGCTAAAAAGATTTTTAATTGTCACATCGCCAATTTTCTGGCCGCTGTACTGACTGACAATATCCTTTATCCGTTTACGTTGTTTAATAATCTTATCTTCTAGTTTATTTTGAAACCACATTGTTCCTACCTCTCCTAACGATTAAAATCCCGCATCAGCGCGGGTAGTACCCTAAATCAAAGGAAATTTGTGCCGCTTCCTTGACCAATAGACCAGCCATCTCTTTTATCTTTTCATCTGTAAAGCGCTGCCGAGGACCAGAAATAGAAATCGCCGCTGTAATCTGTCCCCGCTGATCATAGATCGGTGCGGCAGTGCCGGATGCGTCTATGATCCATTCTCCTCGGCTGACAGCATATCCTTTTCGGCGTATCTGGTCCAAATTAGTATGGAGTTCCTCTAAATTAGTGATCGTTTGCTCTGTCATTGCAACTAAGTCAGTATCGTGCAGTATCGCCTCACGATTACTTTCACTCATGAATGCCAGAAAAACCTTCCCGGCTGATCCAGCATATAGTGGAATTCTCCTGCCTACGCGCGCGACAATTCGTACTGTCTCTGGGCTTTCCAGCCGCTCCACACAAACACGTTCACTGCCTTCCAGAACATACAAACTGATCGTTTCACGGGTCTTCTCCTGCAGGCGTACCATTACTGGCAACGCAACCGTTCGCACATCACTTGTTACCGTGTAAATTCCTGCCCACGCTAAAACTTTTGAACCCATCATATACAAATGTGTCTCTGAATCCTGATTGAGAATTCCCATTTCTTTCAAATATGCCATTATGCGCCCAACTGTACTGGGTGAAAGTTCTGTCGTCCGAGCGACCTCCCGTACACCCAACATCGGTTTATCCAGGTTGAAACAATCCAAAATGGCAATTGTCCTACCTAAAATTTGTATTTTATTTGCAGTCATTATTGTCCCATATTATGATACACTGTCCCATAAGATATGCTATTATTTTACCTGCTAATTGGTGGTTGTCAAGCACTAAATGTCATCTGTACAATGTTAATATTATCTAATTCGAACCATCAAAAAGGAACACATGAAAAAAGTCCCAACCGTAAGAACAATTCCTTTCATCCCCGGTGATGGGATTGGGCCAGAGATCATGGATGCAGCTCAAAAAGTAACTGATGCGGCTGTTTACCATGCATACGGCAGTTCAAGACAGATCGAGTGGAAAGCTTACCAGGCTGGACAGACAGCCTTTGATACAGTCGGTACCTGGCTCCCTGCATCTACGATAGAAGCGATCCGGCAATTTCAAATTGGCATCAAAGGTCCACTGACGACACCAGTGGGCGGAGGAATTCGGTCATTGAACGTGTCTCTGCGGCAGATGCTTGATCTGTATGTGTGCCTGCGCCCCGTTCGCTGGTTTAAAGGGCTGCCCTCTCCCCATCGTACACCCCAGGGAATTGATGTAGTTATTTTCCGCGAAAACACTGAGGATTTATATACTGGCATTGAATATCAAGCTGGCACACCGCAGCACTCACGATGGATGAAAGCATATCGAGATGCACTGCCCGAGGATCATAAAAAGCTGCCCTACCCACGAGAGTGCGGAATTGGCATTAAACCAATTTCCAAACCAAACAGTCAGCGGCTGGTGCATGCTGCGCTTGAATGGGCAATTGATAACAACCGCAAACGAGTAACTCTCGTTCACAAAGGGAATATCATGAAATATACAGAAGGCGCTTTCCGCAGCTGGGGGTATGAAGAAGCGGAAAACAGCTTCACTTCACAGGTATTTACACGCCGGCAATACCAATCGCTGCTTAAAATAGCTGGCAGAGATGAGGCAGAGCTGCAAAAAGAAACTGCCCTTAAGAGCGGTAAGATCTGGGTTGATGATGTCATCGCAGACGTAGTGTTTGAGCAGTTGATCACTAAGCCCCAAAATTTCGACGTAATCGCAACAACCAATCTTAACGGTGATTACCTGTCTGATGCGGCAGCTGCCCTGGCAGGTGGGGTTGGTGTTTCCCCCGGAGCAAATATCAATTACACAAATGGCACCGCCTTGTTTGAAGCGAACCATGGTTCTGCGCAGGATATTGCCGGATTGAATAAAGCCAATCCCAGCTCACTGATCCTGTCAGCGAAAATGATGTTGCGTTATATCAAATGGCCAGAAGCAGCGGATTTAATTCACAAAGGGGTAACGAAATCAATCAGGCAAAAAATAGTTACTTTTGATCTCGCAGCGCAGATTGATGGGGCTACCGTACTCGGAACACTCGAATAGAATATGGCAGGCGATTAAGATCTTTT
>Ga0255393_10063_pt1 | contig 15290 bp, 17 predicted proteins | sample ANMaggSeSYBR01C8_FD_182122 | JGI IMG/M metagenome (GOLD analysis project Ga0255393, IMG submission 182122) | Sediment cell enrichment communities from methane seep in Santa Monica Basin, California, United Staets - ANME aggregate JGI... | ecosystem: Environmental > Aquatic > Marine > Cold seeps >... | reverse complement strand
GGGTTTTACTGCCATCCTGATGATGGTGCAGTCCCCTTCAAACGCCTGCCACGCCTCGATTTTGATCATACTGGCTGTTATTGCAGATGGTTTGGACGGTGCCATTGCAAGGTCTATGGAATATGGTGTGCTCGGGGAAAATCTCGATTCCCTTGCCGATGTGATCTCGTTCGGACTGGCACCTGCGGTTATCGCATATGCCATTCTGGCACCCCAGTACCACAATCTGATATGTGTGGTCGGCGGGGCGTTTTTGGCATGCGGCATACTGAGACTGGCTCGTTTCAATGCCATCAGTGCAATGGACGGATTTGTGGGTCTTCCTATCACGACTTCCGGCCTGGGTGTGGCATTGTATGTGCTGGTGTTCTATAATCTGGGGTGGCAGTTCTTTTCTCATGGCCTGCTGGCTGCAATGTCAATATTAGCAATACTTATGATCAGCAGGGTATATTACCCAAAGATCAAGAATATGAAATATCTTGGATTGGCAGCTGTCCTGATGATAATTGTGGTACTGTTGTTTTATCTTGGCAATACCACCGGGATCAGGGTGGCGGCAGGGGTAAGCCTGGTAGTTATCGGATCGTACGTTCTCAGTCCGTTGTTTAAAATGGGGAAATAAAGTCGCTTTTTGACAGCTTCGATCATTGCTGATTACTTGATAGCTTTGAATATGTCTGCATACAGTTCTGTTGAGCACCGCCAGCCTTTATGTATCATTTCATCCAGGCCATTAAGAGTTTCTTCTTTTGTCACCAGCCCCATTTTCATCATTCGAAGAAGTAAATAGATCGTTCCATGATGCTCTATTCCTCCTATCTCTGCTATTCCCCTGGCTTTTTCATCATCCAGCAGGGCAATACCTTCTAATTCATAAGCCAGAGCAAGCACCTCAGCATCGCCTTTATGGATTTTAGGATTTTCTTTCAAGTGGCTTAAGTATTGGTTATCGGCAGGTGCCCTGATTTTGATTATTCCGGTCTCGATTATGTTTTCAATGAGAAATACCTCTGGCTGTCCGCTCTTTTTTCCCTCCACCACAACCTCTTTATAGACTGATTCCGGTGTGTATTTCTCTTCAGGAAAATGCGCTATTTTTTTAATAAAGTTTATTTTCCCCAGATAGATCAAGGGTGTGGCGTCAAAAATAAGCGGTTTCATTCTAACGCCTTTTTAATGTCTTCAGCTATGTATTTTTCAGACTTGATCCAGACTATCCCTTTTTCGCGTATAATATCAGCAAGGTCCCACACCGAGATTCCTGACATTTGTGCAGCTTTTAAGAAGGTTACTTTTCCTTCTTCGAGGTACTTAAGCGCTTGTTGTTCCTTCCAATGCTGCAGTCCTTCAGCTAACAGTTTTCTTATTGAAGCTGATTTTTCAAGAGATTCTTCCTTCATAAAAGTCTCAAGTTCTTTAAAAACGTCTTCGGGAATCCTTGCTGAAATGCTTATTTCTGTCATGTATAATATGTATGCATTGCATACTTAATATAGTTATCTTTAAGACTTATACCAGCAGTCCGACAATTTCTGCCAGTGATGATAATCCCGATTAATTTTCGATTTAAAGCCTGAATATACCTTCTTTTATTCGAACTTTTTAACTATCGAACGGCCCTATGAGCTTGAACATGAATCTCTTATCACGAATCATGGACTTCGCCAACGCTCAAGTTCAAGACATCCAGGTTTATACTCATGATGTATCTTCTCTGAAGATATAGAAAATTAATTTATCGAATAATTTACTGAAAGATCGCAGTCAATATTTTCATTATCAGGTACGATGTGACAATCATCACAATAAAAAACAGTACAAAAAAAGGAGGGTCATGTAAACAACATCATCACTTGAGCCTGCTTTTACAATGTGTCCACCGTTACAGCCGGTTGAATTACAATTGCCACAGCCTGTGCTGCAACTTGAATCATCAACAGATTGTTCGTCCATCAATGGTATCGTTTTCATATCACTCGACATGTTCACTTCTACTTCCTTTAACTATATGTATGGTGTTTCCCCGATATATGTGATTGTATTTAGTGGTTTTATCGTATCCACTTCAAATCCAAGAGGCTGTCTAACAACAATACTGATAATAATTCTTAGACAGCCTCTATACCTATTGAAATTGGTACAAACTGGGCTAGGTAGAAACTATAAAAAGCTTTTTAATTCATTATAAACGATATCTACTTTGTTCCACCATTATAAAAATACATCCTGTAAGAGGAATAAATATTGGACACTGAAAAAATCACGCTCTTCCCACTCGAAAACTTCCTGTTAAAGTCCGCCGATATTCTGTGTGGCAAAAGTGAACGAACCAAGACCCTGAAAATGCCAGATGGCTTTTTGAGCGGCTTTGGGTATCTGGGAGGGGAAGCATGAGACCGATTCGCATCTTTATCAGCAGTGTGCAAAGAGAGTTTGCACCGGAGCGCTCTGCCCTGCGTGATTATTTGTGGGGGGATCCGCTTTTTCGACGGTTCTGTGATGTTTTTCTGTTCGAGGATGTACCTGCCCAGGATAGAAGGGCGGATGAACTCTATCTGGATGAAGTGGAACAGTGCGATATCTACCTCGGACTGTTCGGCTGTGATTATGGATCTGAAGATGCCGAAGGCATGTCGCCAACACAGCGTGAGTTTGATCTGGCAGGTGAATTATCCAAACCCCGTTTTATTTTTGTTAAAAGAAGCAATGCAAGATGCCACCCCAAAATGGCAGCTTTAATCAACAGAGCGGGTAGTCAGCTTATCCGGCGTCATTTTACGAGTCTGCCGGAATTGATCGCGGCGGTCTATGCCAGCCTGGTCCATTATCTGGAAGATGCTGGGTGTTTGCGAACAGGGCCGTTTGATGCAACGGCTGCGCGAAATGCCACGCTGGAAGATATCTCGCCCGACAAAGTACAGTGGTTCTTATCGCGTGCGCGTAATGCCCGTGATTATGCTTTGGCAGAAACAACTCCTGTTACTGATGTGTTAACGCATTTAGATCTTCTTGATAAAGGGACGCCAAATCACGCGGCCATTTTGTTATTCGGGGTCAAACCCCAGCGCTTTCTGATCTCTTCAGAAGTGAAGTGCATGCACTTTCATACCCTGGAGAAGCGCAAGCCTATTCCGTCTTATCAGATTTATAAAGGGACGGTCTTTGATATGATCGAACAGGCGATTGATTTTGTCATGTCGAAACTGGCCAGGTCTATCGGAACCCGAGTAGCAGGACCACAGGCGCCCGTGGAGTATGACATCCCTGAAGAAGTTGTGGCGGAAGGCATAGTGAATGCGGTAGCGCATCGCGATTATACTAATAACGCGAGTGTGGAGGTACAGCTTTTCCCTGACCGGCTTGAGATATGGAATCCGGGTATCTTACATCCTCCGCTGACACTGGAAAAACTGCTCCTGCCCCATGCCAGTCAACCTAACAACCCATTGATCGCTGAACCGTTATTTCTAACGAAATATATCGAGAAGGCGGGCACTGGAACGGTCGATATGCTTGAACGCTGCCGGATGGCAGGCATGCGGCAACCCGAGTTCCGTATAGATGATGGTTTTTTTATCCTGACTGTTTGGCGTAAAAGAATTGCGGCAGCAGAGTATCAGGCGGAACAGGGGGTAGAGTCAGGACCAGGTTGGTACCAAGTTGGCACCAAGTTGGCACTAAGTTGGCACCAGGTTGAAATGTTGGATAAGTGCCTGATTGATACTGGAATAACCGAACTTATGGAAATTGCGGGAAGGACAGACCGCACCAAGTTCAGGAATCAGGTTCTTAATCCACTTATTAAGGCAGGGTTTTTGGAAATGACAGTTCCCGATAAGCCGAGTAGCAGTAAACAGAAGTACCGGGTGACTGAAAAAGGGCGTGACCTCCTGGAAAAACAGACGAAGGAGGCTGGTGCTGATGAAAAGTAAAATGAAACCACAGACGAATGAATTCGTTCAGGCTATCGGCGAACTCGCAGTGGCACAGCAGCAGCTTGCACATCAGGCAGAACAGCAATACTCTTTTGAAGTTGAGTCCATCCTGCGAGATCAATGCTGTGAACTACAGCGGATTGGGGTATCTGGGTCAAATACGCTCCCTCAAAACCGCCTTTATGCAAGACCTGCCCACAGACAAGAAGCGTGTCACCGCCTTGCTAAACGACACAGAGGAACAAGCATATGAGTAACGACAAAATTCCCATGAAAACTAATTCAGACACACAGATACTTAAATGTCGAGATGACAAATCTCCAGTATACTTCACAACTATCACGGAACCATCCAATAGCGCAAAGCCGTTCAAGTTGTCAGACAAATATGAATGCGGCTGGATCCCGAAGGATGAATGTTTTGGATCAGCAGAACTGCGTCCACGAATTGAACCTTGGCTAACGGCACTATTCCAATCTGAACATCTCTCTTTGCTTATGGGCTCCGGGCTATCGCGTGCACTTCATCAGATAGCTGATGTTAAAGATATTGCAACAATGGATCCTGCGAAATTCACCGACTATAATAGTGAGATCAATGCTAAGGCAAAACAGTCTGCCACTGAAGCAGGTCGCGATAACGGCAACATTGAGGATCAAATTCGTGTCGCTAACGAATTGCTGCGAGGACTTGAAATTCTGGCTGAGACTGATGAAGCAATAGCTGAAAAGGGTGAGAGCCTCAAGACAGAGCTAAAGTGTGCTCTCGACGATTTTGCAAAATCGATCCTCAAAGATGAAAACGGGCTGATAACATCAAATGAGGAAAACCTCAAGCAGGCATTTAACTACCTTGTGAGTTTCTTGATGAGTTTTGCCAGTAGAACCGGAACGCGGGATAGGTTGCAAATTTTTACCACAAACTATGATCGATTCATCGAAGCGGGAGCTGAGCTTGCCGGTCTTCATTTACTTGATCGCTTTGTGGGTTCGTTGGCACCAATTTTCCGATCGTCGCGGCTCGACGTAGATATGCACTACAACCCACCTGGCATTCGTGGGGAGCCTCGATACCTTGAAGGGGTCGCCCGATTTACGAAGCTACACGGTTCACTCGACTGGATAAATGTAGGGAAAAACATTAGGCGCATTGGATTACCCTGTGGGGCTGAGAATATCGAGCCCTACTTGCAAGCTCCTGGACTTACAGGCGCCGATGCACTGCAACTCATGATCTATCCAAATTCTGCCAAGGATCGTGAAACAGCAGCCTACCCATATGTCGATCTGTTTCGCGATTTTGCTGCAGCTGTTTGTCGGCCAAACAGCACGATTATCTCATACGGTTACAGCTTTGGCGACGAGCATATCAATCGGGTAATCGAGGACATGCTCACGATTCCTTCCACCCATCTTGTCGTTATTGCACACGGCGATCCATTGCGTCGCATCATGCAGACTTATAAGAAACTGGGACGGCCTGCTCAGATCACCCTGCTCATCGGCGACCATCTTGGTGATTTCCAAACACTGGTGGATAACTACTTGCCGAAGCCTGCGATTGACCGGACCACCTTCCGCATGGTCGAAATTCTTAATTCGCGATGGGCTACGGGGCAGGCGGAATCTCAAGAAAAGAAGAATGATTCAGATGGAGGAGAGACAGTAGTATGAGCCAAAGCCCTTTCGAACACGCAGGAAGCCTGCGGATTGGCACCGTTGATTTTGTTTCTCCCGATGAGATCAAGGTGGCACTCGAAATTGAGGCACCCGAATCGGTTGCACTCAATGCTGGCGGGCCACGTCCTTTTCCACGGGTGAACAGCTATGTCCTGATTCCCGTAGACGACGGTTTTCTTGTTGGTCAGATCGAATGGCTGACTGTGGAGCGATCCCCATTTCCGAAACGGAAAGGCATGCAAGATTTTGGGTTGATTGATCTGCCTTATCCAATGCGCAAGATGAGCCTGAATCCACTGGGAACTCTTCGGAAAACAACTTACAAATCAGGCGAAGAAGAGGAATACAACTTTCAACGCGGTGCGGATGCTCTACCATCAATTGGCACAGGCGTGTTGTTGCCGACCACGAAACAGCTTCAATCTATCGTTGAATCGGGAGAACGCAAGATGGTTAAAATCGGCACCAGCCCTCTCGCTGGTAACGCAAAGGTAAGTATTGACCCTGATCGGTTGTTCGGTCGTCATCTCGCAGTGTTGGGAAATACAGGCAGCGGTAAGTCTTGTTCCGTTGCTGGGCTCATCCGCTGGTCATTGGAGCAAGCTCAACAAGAAAGCGATTCATTCCCGAATGCTCGATTCATCGTCTTAGACCCCAATGGGGAATATTCACGAGCTTTTTCAGATTCAAAGGCCCCAGTGAAGGCGCGTATATTCAAGGTTACTCCAGATACTGAGTCTGGAGAACTTCTACTTCAGATTCCACTATGGTTTTGGAATAGTGCTGAATGGTGTTCGATTACGCAGGCCAGTCCAAAAACCCAGAGGCCGACCTTAATTCAAGCGCTACGTTTTGTCAAGGATGGTCAAACCGAACCAGCAGAGAATAAAAGTCACGATATTCGACGTTTCCTGCGCACAGTTCTTAGTGTCATCCGAATCGAAAAAAAATCAGGTGGTCCATGGGGGGCGTACCCGAGGCCAAAATCGTTCTTTGAAAAGCTGGAGAAGTGGAAGAAAGGGATAGAACCTGAATTGTCGTCATTAACAGGTGAAGAATTAACGACACTGGACAATCTAGTCGAATATATCGAGATACTTTGTGTGCCAAGAAGAAAGGACTACGCTCATCACGATTTTATCAGGCAGGAAATCGAAGTACTAATTGAGCTAGTTTCATTAGCACATTCCGCTTTTGGAGGAGACGAAAGGGACCCCCTCCCAATTGATGTTGATGCACCGCTCGAATTTAGGGGAGATTCACTGTTGCGTAGTGTAGAAGCCACTGCTGATATGTTGAATGTATCGGAATATGCCGAGACAATGCTGATTCGTATTCGTAGCCTCTTGGCTGACACCAAGATGAAATCCATTATTGATACTGAAGACCTCTCTTTACATAAGTGGTTGAACACTTATGTCGGAGAAGATTCAGCGAAAAACGGGTGCATAACTGTAATAGATCTATCCCTTGTACCGACAGAAGTGGTTCACATTATCACGGCTGTTATCGCCCGCGTAGTTTTTGAGGCGCTTCAACGATATAGACAGTTGAACAATGTAACACTCCCGACGGTTTTAGTCATGGAGGAGGCACACATTTTTATAAAACGCTACAATACGGATGCTGAAAATCAAGATGCCGCCTCGGTGTGTTGCCAAGTATTTGAACGAATTGCACGCGAGGGGCGTAAGTTTGGCCTCGGCCTTGTTCTTTCTTCTCAACGGCCTTCTGAGCTTTCACAAACGGTTCTTTCACAGTGCAATACATTTCTATTGCATCGAATCAGTAACGACCGAGACCAAGGGCTTGTTAATAACCTTAAATCCGACACTTTAGGGCATAGGTCTCACACAATTAATGCCCAAAACGTACAAATACAATTAAAAAACACATACTAATGACACTATACCCATTAACAAATGTTGAAATTGCTACATTTTAACCACAAACGACATATTCGGTATATAGGGAATATGTATAGCAATATACATTGATATTTACGCATTCAAGAGAGGACATATTAGAAAATGTATTAATGCTATGCCCTATTTCAGCGGAGTTAAGGTTAATAAATTGGTTCCTGATAACCTAAGGGGATTGTTGCGGGAACTTCCATCCCTGCCATCGCAGAATGCGATCCTGTTGGGATGGGCCTCCGAGTTACCTGTACTCGTAAAAATGAACGACTTACCCCAATCGCAACAACCGCATTCAGACGATCCAGATTTCTGGAACGTTTGGACCGGCAAGGATGTCGATGGAAAGTCGGTCGAGAGGAAAGCAGACTGGAAACCGATTGCCGATAATTGGCAGGGGAAATCCAAGTAGGAATAACAATGACCCAGAACAAAACACCTCCACACATCAAACTCGACGAACGCAACCACGTCGAAAAACCCCTGCTCGCCCAGCTTGACGGGCCAGGCTGGAACATAACCCCCCTCATGCAGGACCTGCTCACGGGCAAGAAGCGCGTCACCCCCCTGCTGAACGACAAGAAGGTTGCAAGCTTATGATCCAGGACAAAACCCCACCCGAAGCAGCCGAGATCCTCCTTTACCAGACCGAGGACGGACAGACGCGGCTGGAAGTTTGCCTGCAGGAAGAAACCGTCTGGCTCACCCAAAAGCGGATGGCAGAGTTATTCCAGAAGAATGTGCGCACGATCAACGAGCACATCCAGAACATTTTCGCAGAGGGTGAGCTAGCGCCGGAATCAGTTGTCCGGAAATTCCGGATAACTGCTGAATATAGAATAAGGGGGGGCAGAATATGAAAGATAACTCGCTTGCTGTATTTGAAGATTACAAAATCCGCAGAGTATATGATGAGGAATCTGAAACATGGTATTTCTCTGTAGTGGACATAATTCAGGTGTAGATCCAGCAGCCTGATTATCAGGCCGCAAGAAACTATTGGAATGTTTTGAAAAACCGCCTGAATAAAGAGGGAAGTGAAACGGTTACAAAATGTAACCGGTTGAAAATGGAAGCTTCCGACTGGAAGCAATACCTTACAGACGTTGCTGATCCTGAAACGCTTTTGGAGGGGGGGTATTTCTTGGTATATAGGTTTGATCAGTTCCTTTTTACTCCCATTTCTTTCAAGGACTCTTCCATGTTGAAAATCCCGTCCATGTTCCCCGCTAAGAGTATAAGGGCAAAATCGCCGGACAACGGCAATGTATCGCAGCTAAAAGGAAATACGGAATTTAATTTTTTGCCGTCATAAAGTACTGGTTTAATACGTTCTGTAAGTTCAGGAAATGAACATGCTGCCGTCTTGATTTTTATAAATTTCCAGAATGGAATGGGGGAAATCAATTCTTCAATGTTATCTACGATCATGCTCACATAAGAGGAGCCGTTAAAACGAGCGTTATTTTCAACTGGAAATATACCATCATCCGATACAATATAATCGATACCGACTACGCCCCGATATCCGGATCCAGCCATATTGTTTACAATTTTTCCAGATGTTTTTGTAATGTAATTTAAAATATCCTGTGAAGTTTTTGCTCCTTTGAGAGTACCAATGTGTACCATACCTCTTTCGCATATTTGATCCCGCATCCCAAGAGAGTTTATATTTCCATCTCTGCTGATTACCCACTGATCATTCGGAAAAGACAAGACGTCCAGAAAAGGCTCAATGATAATAGCTTTTTCGCCGCTAATCGCAATTTCTTGATATATTTCAGAAATATCATTGCCTTGGGTCTTATATAACGACATACCAGCTTCACCCAAAGTACCGCGAATAATAACACAGTTTTACAGGTTGCCAGATAGCCGCTAATAATGTTTTTCATTTCTATACAATTGTTATTGTTTTCAGGATGCATTTCAAATAAAGTGCCCTCAACAACAGACACGCCCAATTGTCCACATACGGTCTTAAAAGCTGACTTATCATTATATTTCAGTGTTGCAGTTTCAGGTGCTCCGAAAAGATCCGCGCCAAGAGCTTTTGCAGCTTCAGTTTCCATGCGTCCTGAAAACCATGGCACATATACAGGTTTTTTCCCGATCTGGTGGATAATATTTTTAACAGGTTCAGGATCATTAATGATAAGCTCCGAGAGAGTCATATCTCTTGACTGAGCATTATATTCAACAACATAATCTGATCCAAGACCATGAGAGCGCAGCCATTTATGATACGCGTGATCCAGCTTTTCGCGTAGAACTACCAGTTCATCCCCGCGTGCTACCGGAAGCGCTCTGTCACATTTTGAATTAACAGATGCATCACGGCGCGAGAACTGTGAAAAATTATCGGCTCCGTAAATAATTAACTCATTGTCATTGTTTGAGATACATTTCCTGAGTGACTGGTAGCTATACATATTGTGTCCCCTTCTTTCCATTTAATAATTGCTTCAATTTTATTGATATTTACTCCACAATATCCAGCTATAAATGACTGTCAATCCCAGAACATAAACCAAGAGGACATAAAACCACCTTCCGGCAAACTTTGGCGTTCGTACTTGTGCTAAATTAAAGACAGCCAAAAACATCAACATTGCATATATAAATACTGAAAAAACCGGCTGGCTGAAAAAACCGTCAAACAAAAAGACAAAAGCAAGAATAATGACATTGTTGTCAAGTGCCAATCCCATGTATGTCGAATCATCGATCAGGCCGAATACATTGAAATAACTCAACCGTATTGCGCTGGTAGCGACAATCACGAACGCTCCGGGCAGGAACCATGGATTGAATTCTCCATAGCTCAAGAGAAAAACAGCAGGGCAAATTCCAAAACTTACAATATCTATCAATGAATCAAGCTGTCCTCCGAAAGCTCGATATTCATCTGTCCGTCCCTTCATCCGGCGGGCAATGATTCCATCTCCCCAGTCAAAAAAAACAGCCCAGATCATTCCGATTATCGCAACAGGGAAATTCCCTAATATGGCATAGTATATACTCAAGACTGCACATAGCAGCCCTGCAAGCGAACAGATATTTGGAAGGTCCCGGGCGAATGTGATCATTCCAGTCTTATGTGATTCCTGACGTTGCGAATCGTTCATCAGGATACTTCCACGCTATTCGAATCAATGATATCTGCCAATGCTTCAACTAATTTGCAATTTTCTGTTTCAGTACGACTGGCAATACGAATATAACGGTCAGAATCAGGTAGAGTTTTGTCCTGGAGGTGTTTTATGTACATGTTATGCTCAATAAACAATCTCCGCGTGACTTCAGGGCCACTTAGTGCGTAATCCGGGAGGCGGCAGAATACAAAGTTTGCATCGGGTTTGTAAACAGTCATTCCCTGAATCGCAGACAGGTTTTTATACAGATTGTCCCTGTCGGACCGTACATGTTTACAGCTTTCGACAAACTCCTGTCTGTAATCGGGCAAAATCCGCAGAAACTCTTCGGAAAATCCGTTAATATTCCATATGGGTACGCCTTTTCTTACAGCTTCAACAAATGCCAAATTGGCAGTTAACATATAACCGATCCTGAGACCGCAGATACCGTAGGCTTTGCTCATGCTTTTAAGGATTGCCATATTCGGATAACGTTTTATTTCATGTTCCAGAGTTGTTTGATCAGGATTAGGTGCAAAATCCATAAATGATTCATCGACGATCAGCATGCAGTCATGATTTGCAAGTTTTTGTGCAAGATATATTAGATCGGACTTAGGAACCAGCATAGATGTTGGATTATTAGGTGATACCACAACCGCAATATCTGCTTTAACCCTTATCGCTTCAGCAGCAAACTTATCTACATCCAATTGAAAAGATGGATATTCAAGAGGAAATTCGACTACCCGGCCTGCCGGTGCAGCATTCGCATATTCATTAAAAGAGGGCACTGGAACGATCAACTTTCGGGATATACTACCTGATAGAATTTTGATAAGTTCGGCTGCGCCGTTTCCTACAACGATTCGTTCAGCAGGCTGATGGATCAAATCACCTATAAGACCGGCAAGAGCATCCTGTGCAACCGGATAGTTAAGGACAATGTCATGAATTTGATCTTTAAAGTTTGTAAAAACTGCCTCTGGCGGGAAATATAGATTGTAAAGATAAGCATGATCTATAAACCCATGACGATGGTAACCACCATGCTGCCCGGTAATGAAATCATATTTTTCAGATTGAGTCTCATAATTATACTGTGCCATGCATTCTTCCTTTAGATTTGTTTTCAGGTGATACTTCTTTTTCTTGAATGTTAGCCCCATGAATCCGCTTTAAACTTAAAGAATTTGACTGAGGCAATGACTTTAATCTGGAAAGTGAACGAGTGATCGTTTCCTTCCCCATGCACTTAGTATGTTGAAAAAACGGTTTTGATATCCCAGAGGTATGCTGCGTGATATTGGAAGGAATTTTTGTTTCATATTTATCTGCCGAAAATAGTTTCTTAGCCTCTGCCAGATCCTCAATTGTGTCTATTTCATACCATGGCTTGCCGTCAAAAGATACAATTTTAAGAGAAAGACTTCCATCTGCCACCATTTCTGCAAATACGGTTTCATAATAGTTGTTTACTCTACCGGCTGAAATGTACTGGTCCAGTCTTTCTGTAATTCTATGCCATGAAGATAGCGAAAAACTGTAAATATTAACAGTCTTGTATCTGGTCTCATTAAAAGTCCCGGTAATACCGTTCTGGAATTTCTTAACATGTTGGGATTGATTGACTGTGACAGTGGAACCATTCATCCACGGTTGCATGCGTGCAACGGCAATTCTGCCAGGATAACGCATGTCATCCAGAAGAGATACGTCAAAAACAAGATCACTTTCAACCAGCAAAAACGGCTCATTAATAATTTCACGGGCCATCCAGAGTGAATAAATGTTATTGGTTGTCGCATAAAGAGGGCTGTAAATATAATCTATTGTCATGCCGCCAGCCCGCGTTCCCAGAAACGCACGAATACATTTTTCCTGATACCCTGTGACCACAACAAGACGTTTGAAGCCTTGCTTATTCAAATTGATGACAAGTCGTTCAAGTATGGATGCCTCATGAACCATTGTGAGGCATTTCGGTGTGTCGTGTGTCAGAGGATAAAGACGACTTCCCTTTCCAGCTGCCAATAGTAATGCTGTAGTTACAACCCCATTGTCACGATTGCTGTGGTTAGGATTCATCGTGTCCTTAATTGGTTGTAAATGCTTAAATACGTTGGATATAACATCAGATAATTCTGCCGCGCCGCTAATTTTTCTTTGAATAGTGAAGGTGACTAATTTTATCTAGATTTTAGCTTGACATTGTCAGATTAATATTTAATCCTTCTGAACTTGCCGTAACTCACAAAATACATTTATTCCCCCACCATATAGAACATGGTATGGACACCACCCTATTCCCCACCGACCGATCCACTCCCTCACTGCTGCGCGCCCAGGAAATAGTCAGGCAGCGGGTCGTCCTGCACAACGACCATGCCGCACCCCGCCTGGTAGCAGGTGTGGACCAGGCGTTCATGGAAGATACCATCATCTCAGGCATTGTGGTGATTGACTTTGAATCCCTGGATGTGGTTGAGGAAGTATACTACACAGGTACTGTGGAGTATCCATACATCCCCACCTTCCTGTCCTTCAGGGAAGGATCGGCCATAATATCAGCATACGATAAACTCCAGCACACACCAGACATCCTGATGGTGGACGGCTGCGGCATCAACCACCCCAGGGGCGCCGGACTTGCCACCCACATTGGCGTTGCGCTGGAAGTACCCACCATAGGGGTGGCCAAGCATATACTGTGCGGAAAAGGGGACGAACCGCTGGAAGTAGGCGATGTCAGCCAGCTGGTGTTTGAGAGCAGGCAGGTGGGATGGCTTATCAAATCCTGCCGCCGATGCCGTCCCATCGTGGTTGCACCCGGGCACAGGGTTAGCGTGGACGGGGCGCTGGAGATAACAAAGCATATGCTGCGGGGACACAAACTGCCAGAGCCCTGCCTGCTGGCGCATAAGTATGTGAATAATTTGAAAAAAATAATAATGTAACTTCAGGACATACAGGCTTACATTCTCAGTCCCTTGTTTAAAATGGGAAAGTAAAGTCGGTCACTGCATATCAGTATCTATCAGTATAATACTGCATATCAGTACAATATCATTATCAAGCCCGTTATCTGTCATTATTCCAGGATTTTTGATATTTTCCTGCAGGCTTTTTCCATCTCCACGATCACAAGACCTATATTCATCTCATCCCTGAACAGTGAACTAAGTATTGCGAGTTTACCAGCTTCCATGATTATGGTTATGGCATCAGGGGACCTGATAATAAGCATATTTGGCGGATTTTTTTGTATCTCTTCCATAACGGTTTTAGCTGAGCCCATAATAGTTGCCGTATAAGCACCCAAACGTGCTTCAGGTACATTTTCGGGCACGTCCGAAACCATGACAAGACCCTGGTTACTTGAAATGACCGATGCTTCGATATCACCGGTATTTTTTAGTTCCTTTAATATCTCAGATAGAGAATCCTGAATATTTGCCATGATCCTTATTCTTCCCAGAACTTTGGTTTTATTACAAACCGGCAGACATCATCTCCCATTGCCTGGCAACTGACCTCTTCGCACACCATGTCTTTTTTATTGAATACCACTTCCATATATCCACACATGAAGCCTTCCAGAAAGTAACAGATCGGAGTGTCGCTTTTCCCGGTATGGGTCATAGCCTCAACACTTTTTATTACTGTACAGGTTATCTCCCGTTGGTCATCAGATAATATAATATCATTCAGAAGTAGCCAGCCATAACGGGTAAATTGTTGGATGGTGGCGCTGATTATTTCATCAGTTGTTTCACATTCCCATTGCCTGATAACTACAGGCGCGGATTTATTTCCTGCATTATATCCTGATGTATAGAACATTGGTCTGGCGCCTTTTCCCAATGCATCTATCACTCCTTTATGGAGCGATCCGAAAGTTTCTTTTGACATCACCATCACAGGGACACCGCTTATGGTTATATCGGCGTTATCATCATCGAATTTGATGAATAACGCCTCATCTATGGTCTTGATAGAATTCACCCCATTAAATTGCAGATTACAATAAGAGATAGTTGTATTTTTTAATTGAAATGATTATCATTTAAAGAAATGTTACTATCTTGACCATCAATTTCAAGAAAATGAAAATTTCAGACCGGATTGACAGGATTGACAGGATTGACAGGATACGATCCAATCCAATCCTGTATATCCTGTAAATCCTGTCAAAAAATTGTTACATAATGACATGAGAAGTTACCTGTCTGCACTGTAGTTCAGGCCGCACTCGTTACATAAGTAAGTGATCACTTCTTTGCCCTTGGTACTTTTCCTTACAGTGGATTCCATCCAGCTGCCGCAGGTGGGACATTTCTGGTCGAACAGGGAATGATCTTGTTTTTCCATGTCCCCTCATCACCTGCCCATCTGCTTATGTGCCCGTGCCAGGTGTCCTGCAGCCTGGGCACCTATCAGGGATATCTCACCAGCCAGTGCTGCCGCCCCTATTATCTCGGCAAGTTTTTTAGCATTCGTACCGGGTGGCTCTCCTGCTCCTGCTACTCCCAGCATTTCAAGGCACTCACGCTGGGTGGCAATACCTGTACCCCCACCCACCGTACCCACCTGTATGGCAGGCAGCGTCACAC
>Ga0255393_10062_pt1 | contig 15382 bp, 12 predicted proteins | sample ANMaggSeSYBR01C8_FD_182122 | JGI IMG/M metagenome (GOLD analysis project Ga0255393, IMG submission 182122) | Sediment cell enrichment communities from methane seep in Santa Monica Basin, California, United Staets - ANME aggregate JGI... | ecosystem: Environmental > Aquatic > Marine > Cold seeps >... | reverse complement strand
TACTAATATCTTCAAATTCCATTGTATCTAATTTTATACCTAATTCCGAGTGGTAATCTATACCTTTCGAAATATTTCATAGTTTTGGAAGTTTTATTCCATTATCTTCTAATACTTGAATCAATCCTTCAACGGTCGGATCCAGTTTAGAAGTCACTGCTTTAAATTGAGCCTGAAAAGCAAGTATCTTAGTAACGATTTCTCCCAATTCTTCTGGTTGAAATTCTTTTTCGGGATTAGCAAGAATTTTTTAAGATAATGCTTGAATTTCTAAGAACAATTTGACCATTGTAAATGAATTCAAGCGAGCTTTTTTGATTGCTCTTGAATTATGAAAATTGCTTCCTGAATTTTTCCATCAACTTAATATTTTCGGCGCGGTCATGGTGTATATGCTGTAAAGCATTCCAAGAATTTAGAAGAATTTCAAGCTTATTCTCAAAACATGGGTCATGAAGATCCCGGGACAACTTTCAAGTATTACAGCAAGTTAGCACAAAATGATATTCGAAATGTAATATTAAAGAGTGCTCGCATAGATTAAACTCTTTATTATTTAGACTAATGTATAATCTTCTTAAAGTTACTTTAGGGAGATTTAATGAGTGAATATTATTGCCATGAATGTGCAGCATTATCAGGGTGGATGAATGTACAAAATCCAGATGATCTTACTGGTACAGATTACCAATTAGATAAATTTATCAAGCATACTGTTCCATCGACGTATTATTCAGGTGCGGTTTCGGTTTTTCAAAACCCAGAATATTCGGCGTATTCTACTTATGTAGGAAATACTGCAGGATCAGGATGTTTAGTTATAGATGATTTTGGGCGTAAAAATTTAATATGGGTTGCTGGTAGTACAACTGGATTTACCTTTGAAAATGGATTTTACAGAAGACCAGAAGATGCTGTAAAAGTAGTCCTATATGATAATCAATGGAAAATTCATGCTTATCCTACTAATTCGGATAGTGTTGATACAAAGAGATGTAAAAACTGTGGAAGACTAATTGTAACTTAGAGAAATTTGAATTAAGATTTGGAAAATTTGTATTTATAATTTTCAAAAAAAAGAGACTCGGATTGTGAAACATCATCACAAAATGGGTCTTTTTTTGATGTCAAAGTGTCGGGGCGGGCGGATTTGAACCGCCGACCTCACGGACCCGAACCGTGCGCGCTATCCGGTCTGCGCTACGCCCCGAACAAACCCGATTATACCTTACACAGTTTTGTTGCGCTATAAACAGATGGGCCGGACACCGGAAAATGTGTACGCTGTTCAGCAGGGTGATAGAATATAGTTTCAACTATTTCTAATCAGGAGCAAAGCGACTATTATGAGTGATCAAAAGAAAGTGAATGTAGCAATTGTTGGCGTGGGAAACTGCGCGTCATCATTGGTCCAGGGTGTGGAGTTTTATAAGAATGCGAAAGATGAAGACCGTGTACCGGGGTTGATGCATGTCAACCTGGGCGGGTATCATGTGCGTGATATTGAGTTTGTCGCGGCGTTTGACGTGGTGGAAGGCAAGGTAGGGGTGGACCTTTCGGAAGCGATTTACGCCTTTCCCAATAACACGTACAAATTTGCGGACGTGCCCAAGATGGGTGTGACCGTTTCGCGCGGGATGACTCACGATGGAATTGGCAAGTATGTGGGCAAGATAGTCAAGAAAGCAGTCGGCCCAACAGATAATGTCGCTCAGATACTCAAGGATACTAAGACGGATGTATTGATCAATTATCTCCCCGTTGGTTCTGAGATGGCGACTAAGTGGTATATAGAAAAAGCGCTGGAGGCGGGTGTGGGCGTAGTGAATGCTATCCCGGTGTTTATTGCTTCATCCCCTTATTGGGCTCCGCGATTTGAGGAGAAAAATCTGCCCATCATTGGCGACGATATCAAGAGCCAGGTAGGTGCGACTATTGTGCACCGTATGCTGGCGAGTTTATTTACTGACCGCGGCGTGCGGCTGGACCATACGTACCAGCTTAACTACGGTGGGAATACGGATTTTATGAATATGCTGGATCGTGATCGGTTGGAATCAAAGAAGATATCCAAAACCGGTGCTGTGACAAGCATGCTGCCTTATGAATTGAAACAGGAAGATGTGCATGTCGGCCCGTCGGATTATGTGCCGTGGCTTAAGGATCGTAAATTCTGCGACATTCGCATGGAAGGCACCACCTTTGGGAATGTACCGTTAAAACTGGATGTTAAATTGGAAGTATGGGATTCGCCAAATTCAGCCGGCGTTGTGATTGACGCACTGCGCTGTGTGAAGCTGGCACTCGACCGCGGTATTGGCGGTCCGCTGCTCTCACCTTCTTCTTACTTTATGAAAACCCCACCCAGGCAGTTTAAAGATGAGATCGCGCACGAAAAGACGGAAGCGTTTATTCGGAGTGAAGAGGAATAAATCGCGGCATGCAGGAAAACTGCGTTTTTTGCCAGATTGTGGCGGGTAAGTCATCCGCGGAGATAGTTTATCAAGATGATGAAATAACTGCTTTCTGGGATCAACACCCCGCTGCACCAATCCATATTCTGCTTGTTCCAAATAAACATATTTCCTCAGTGAATGAGGTGGAAGCGGAAGACGCGGCACTGTTAGGCAGGTTGATGCTTAAAGCGCGGGAAATCGCTGAGGAACAGGGTGTGCGTGATACGGGCTACCGCCTGCTGGTAAATGTTGGTGAGGGAGGCGGGCAGTCTGTTTTTCATCTGCACTTGCACCTGTTCGCCGGTGAGCATCTGTTGAAGATTCACAGCTGACAAAAGGTTGTCCGATGGATCAAAAAAAGGGAAAACGGACCGCGTGTGTTCTGGCAGGATGCATCTTACTGTTATCCACGTGTGTACGCCCGGATAAAGGCCCTTCGCCATTTGACGCCCTCAGCGGTGGAGAGCCGAAGGAAAAAATTCTCCCAGAGGGGCCGGTAGATGGCCCGGATTTTTTGATCATTCCTGATTCTGAACTGGTTTTCAGTCCCACAACAGTCGGATTTTCTACAGCAGACGTGATCGCTGCTCAGAATGGCTATCTTGCTGGCTACGAAGAGATGATTAATGGCGAGGTTTTTAGCGGGGCAGAGGTTGTCGAACGTGTTAGCAGAGAGTATTCCGTCCATCCGCGTTTGCTGCTGACGCTGCTGGAGATGACGAGTGGATGGGTGCGAAGCAGGGATGGTGATGCGATCACCGCTTTTCCTTTGTATTCGACTGAATCCACAGATGCAGTGCTGTTTGTCCAGCTTTCTTGGGCGGCAGACACGCTCAATCGCGGTTTCTACTCACGCCGGGTTGGCGGGCTGCCGTCGATGTGGACAACGGATGGGGTGGAAATCTCTATTTCTCAAAATGTGAATGATTCGACTGCGGCAGTACAGTATTTTTTGGGGAAGTTGATGGGATATTATGATTGGCAGTTCGCGGTAGGGCCGCTTGGCCTTTATGCCCAATCTCTGGCGCTGTTTGGTGATCCGAACGCTTATGCGCTGGACGAACTGCTTCCCGAGAACCTGGCGCAGCCGCAGTTGGAACTCCCATTTAGAGAGGGTGAGGGCTGGTTTTTTACATCAGGACCGCATTCCGCCTGGGGGACAGGTGCGGCATGGGCAGCACTGGACTTTGCACCAGACGAGGATGGCTATGGATGTTATCAGAGTGTATCCTGGGTGACAGCTGCCGCGGATGGCTTGATTACACGCACCGGAGATGGGATTGTCATGCAGGATTTGGATGGCGACGGTGAGGAGGGCACCGGCTGGACGATCCTGTATATGCATATTACAGAAGAGGGGATGGTGGAAGCAGGAAGTTACTTAAAAGAAGGGGAACCGATCGGACACCCTTCCTGTGCTGGCGGTCCCGCGACTGGTACCCATCTGCACATCGCTCGGCGTTATAACGGCGAATGGATCCCTGCAGACCAGGACAACCCATTCATCTTGTCCGGGTGGGTTTCGCAGGGGGATGGGTTAGAATATGATGGCAGACTGATAAGAGAACAAACAGAGATCGAAGCGTCTGGCTACCCAACTGATGAACATAAAATTTTCCGGTAAAGCATGGTTACTGATCAGCATTTTCTGCCTGGCGGCTGGATCCTGCACGAACACGCAGAACGATACCGTAGCCGAGGTGGACAAAGAACCTACAGCTGCTATTATTCCAACACCTACAGAGGTGTCGATACCGGATGGTTATGTTGAATATATAACGCAATCAGGTGATACGCTGGCAGCTATTGCATCGCATTTTGGGGTGAAGATAGCTGAGATTGAGAGCGAAGAACCACTGGATCCGGTGCTGCTGATCCACGCGGGCACACGCTTGCTCGTGCTTGATGTGTTAGAAGAGACAACACCTTCTGATATTCTATTTCCGGATACGGCGGTAGTGTGCTCTCCTGCAGCAGTGGGTTTTGATGTGCAGGCATTCGCGGATACTCAGGGTGGACGCCTGAGCACATTCACCGAACTAATGACGCGCGGGACGACACCGGCGTCTGAAATCATCATGCAATTAACGCTTGAACATTCGATCAATCCGCGCATCATGCTGGCTTTTATGGAAATGGAAAGCGGGTGGGTACGTGGGAAGCCGGAGAATGATAATCAGGCAGTTTACCCCTTTGGATATATTAAGAAAGACAGGGGTGGGGTTTATTTTCAGACGGGCTGGGCAATTCGGCAGCTTTCAGAGGGATATTATGGGTGGCGGGCGGGAACACTGAGCGAATTGGAGTTTATTGATGGCAGTACACTGCGCTTGGCGCCTTCGCTGAATGCGGGGACGGCTGCTGTCCTTAATTTCTTCGCGCAGATGCACACACGGGAAGGATGGGAGTTGCTGGTGTATGGCGAGGATGGTATTTTCAATACCTATAGCGAGCTGTTCGGTGACCCGTGGGAGCGGGCAGTGGGAATTGAGCCGCTGTTTCCGGCGGGGATCACCCAGCCAGAACTGAACCTGCCTTTTCCGCCGAATGAGAAATGGAACCTGACCGGCGGGCCGCACTCTGCGTGGGGAAAATATGGCCCGCGCGCGGCGTTGGATTTCGCGCCCCCGCTGTCAGGACCCGGCTGCGGGAACTCTGTCCACTGGACGACAGCAGCTGCCGCTGGGCGTGTGGTGCGCGTGGGGAATGGCGTGGTGGTGCTTGATCTGGATCAGGACGGCTATGAACAGACCGGCTGGGTGCTGGTGTATATGCACGTTGCCAACACTGACCATGTGGACTTTGGCGCATATTTGGAAACTGATGACATTATCGGGCACCCATCCTGTGAGGGTCGCGCTTCTGGTATTCATATCCATATTGCCCGTAAATACAATGGCGAATGGGTGCTGGCAGACGGAGGTATCCCTTTTGTGTTGTCCGGCTACCGTGCAGCAAATGGTGAAAAGCCCTGTGATTATCCTTACTATGGATTCTGCAGCGGTACACTGGATAACGGAGAAAGAACGGTCACGGCAGATGCATATGGAAATTACCTGACCGCCATTTACCGCCCGGACAGCGATCCGAAATACCTTGCCACACCTACGCCGAAACCATGAGCACTTCAAAACCAAAGAAACTGATCACGGCGGAATTCCACTGCCATACCATTTACTCGAATGACAGCAGCAACCGCCTGGACGCGTTAATCAGAACCGCGCGAGAACGGGGTATTGAGCGTCTGGCAATCACCGACCACAACACGATCAAGGGCGCGCTGCGGGCGAAGGAATTGGCACCAGAGTTAGTCGTTGTAGGGGAAGAGGTATTGACGGAACGGGGCGAGCTGATCGCATATTACTTGCAAGAAGAAATCCCGAAGGGACTGACTGTGGTGGAGACGCTGAAGCGGATGAGAGCGCAGGACGCGTTCATCAGCATCCCGCACCCTTTTGACCTGCGGAGGCACGGCTGGCCGCTGGAGGAACTGATCGAGCTGCTTCCTGAAGTGGACGCGCTGGAGGTTTTTAACGCGCGCTGTTTGCGAAAGGTGCACAATGAAAAGGCGTTAACATTTGCGCGGGCGCGGGGCATACCGATGCTGGCGGGGTCGGATGCACATTCACTGGTGGAACTAGGTTTGGCGGTTACACGGCTGCCAGTGTTCAATAATGTGGAAGAACTGCGGAGGGCAGTGCGGGAAACGGAGATCAGCGGGCGGATGCTCTCAGTGGCGGCCCATTTCAAAGCCAGTACACTGATCGGGCTTTCGAAACTTATCCCAGGAAAAAGATCCGCTGGGATAAAAATGCTTGAATAATGGGGATTTTGCGATACAATAGGTGCAACCCTGGGGCGGTGGCGGAATTTGGTAGACGCAGAGGACTTAAAATCCTCCGACAGTAATGTCTTGTGGGTTCGAGTCCCTCCCGCCCTACTGGGTTTTTGTATTTAATAAATGGGGGATTTCTAGGCGAAATTTCCTATTTTTCGGAGTGAAATTTGCTTAAAAAAAGATGATGGAAAAGATAATAGATTATCAAAAGATGAATTGGAACAATTTATAAAAACGCTTGTCGGTCCCAGACACAAATGACAGAAAATGTTGACCTAAATTGGTTGGGTGTGTAAAGAAAGTAAAGGAAAAACTATCTGGTGATAGACATAAAGAATTGGACTAAAAGCAGATGGAAAAAATTATTGACATAAGTCAATTAATGATTATTATAAAGTTATGAAGAGGGAACTATTGAAAAAGAAGGTAAGGTGGGTCTCGTTATTAATTGTCTTAGAAATCTTTTTGACATTGTTTGTTCAATTGAATTCAATTTCCCCAATCAATTCCAACAATAAACAAATTCTCTATTTTCTAATTCCAATTTTGCTAATTTGCATAATTTTTTTTATATTCTTTGTCCTCGCTTTCCTAAATACTAAATTTTCTGAAATGGTTTTAGCTGCGGTTTTTGAAGAAAATAAACTCCCCCTTGTTTTCGTATCAGCCATTTCAGTTTTTTTACTACTTTGCTCGGTAATTTATTTCATCATCAATGATTCTTTTCTGCCAGAAGTCGCTTCAATTTATTCACCGTATGCAACCTTAGGTTATATCTTGTTTTGGGAAATCGTCATACTTTTTTCTTATACTCGAGAGGAATTTAAAGATAAACAAAAATACTGGCTTGGATTACCTATACTCCTAGCAATTAATTATTACCTTTGGCACACGCTTGTCAATGTGGGCAACTATTTAGAACCTTATTTTCCACAAGTATATGCCAATCATTATGAACATGTTTTTTCTACTTACAAGTGGTGGCAACTTCTATTACCGATAAAAGAGTTTGGCGGGTTTTGGGCGGGTGGATCCGTTTTAATTTATTACACAGAAAAAATTATCGGCACTGCAGGGGTCTGGTACTTATATCAGGCAATTCTTTTGCTGACTGCCTTTTTTCTGTCATGGCGGGTATTTCGCTCAGAAATATTGTCGTATATTCTTGCGATTTGCCTTGTATTTGGCACTCACTTTTACAAAGCTTTTATATATTCTAGTGTTGTCATGTTGTATTTATTGCAGACATTATATATTCTGCTTCTTTATTTCGCTTATAAGTTCATCCAGAGCCCAAAAAGGTACAGCTGGCACCTTTTAGCCTTAGTAGTCACTTTGATACCTACAGTATTAATGACTGAAGGGTGGCTTGACTTTTTTGCATCTATATGGGCAATGACAATTTTTCTTTTTCTTTATCTTAAGAAAATTAAACAAACTAAATATAATAAAAAACTTCTTATTGTTTTTCTAATTTTCAATATATTTGCTAGTGTTTATATATATATAAAATTTACTTATATTGGATTCATTCATGAATCTGGAGAATCAAAGGTTATTTTTACCTATGGGATTGAACATTTCTGGCGTGCAGTTGAGGATTTTATTTCAAATTACCTCACCAATTTATATACGACAATTACAAATTTCTTCCCGCCTGCTTTTATAACCTCAAACGCTTTATACCAATACAAAGGAATACACGAACAAAAGAATAACCTGGTGCTTGGTCACTATGTTTTTTTCTGGAGATATGCCGCAGGTGTGACAGCCACTCTTTTTTATGTATTCTTAATTAATGTTGTTAAGAAAGTATTTAAAGAAAATAAATTCTCTTCTTTATTCCCATTAGTACTTTTCATGATAATGGTCGCGGTGAATAGCCCAACACATAATATTGTTATTTATCGACCATCTAAAGCGATGCCGCATATTGGTTATTATGTTGGGCAGGGTATTCTTGGGTTATCTCTGTGTATTGCTTATATGTTTCACATTTTTGAATTAAGGACAGACAATAAAATAATTGCAAAATTTTTTTCCGTATTAATGGTTTTGATTATTCTCTATAGCAGCATTAGGAGGCCAAACTATCTTTGGCACATGAACGAATCTGTCGGATTAGCTCATCAAGGACCTTATCCAAATCCCCTTGCTGTAGCAATTATTAAAATCAGGATATTATTTCCGGGATTTCTAGGCCATTAGGTAAGTAACTCGGGGAAGATATTTATTGAAATATTTTCATAAAAATATATATTTCACAGGCATAGTCTATGACATTAACCACCACAAAATCTAGCATGTACAATTTAGGGTTAATTAGAGCCATAAAGTTCAGCGCTTAGCGTGCTTGCATAGGATACAAAAGGTTGAAGATTCGAATCTCCTAATAATCCTTGAAACAGAATGAAATCCCTCCAAACTCCTAATGATAATAGCATGAATGTTCTCCTCAAGGAATTTGGTGTGTCATTTGCAGACATACTTAATAAATATTAAATAATCGAACGCAGGATTTAATTAAAGAAGGGGAAGAGGGAAACCACCATATTTCGAGTCCCTCCTGCCCAACTGAGTTTTTTGTTTAAGGATGATACAGAAGAATGTACTTTGTTATAAGGCTCCAAGAATCCCCCCCCACTCACCGTTTTGAGGTTTAAATTTTTCTTAAATAATGTTTTCCCCAATCTTTTCATAAAAATCTGGGTTGGCTTAGAGAAATATTCTGACTAAGACCAATCAAAACCCTTATATAATTATGAGAGAGATTTCATGAGGTCATTGTGGGATTAATAAAAAGATCAAACTTGTACCAGAAGCACAGGTATTCACTGATCGCTTTTTTTGCAATTTTGATTTTTCTTTTCTACCCAAATATCGGGATTTATGATTGGGTGAAAGAAATTCTGTATTGTGATTTTATAAAACTATCTATTCTGGATACAAAGGTTTTTCCAATGTTTATGTGGAACAGCGGCCTCTTAGCCGGGTACCCTGCGGCTGACCAGAGCGCTTTATTTGTAAGCAATCCGGAAACACTGCTGTTTTCCCCATTCATTCCGCTGCTATTGATCTTGCCTTCAGCGGTGTTTCTGAAACTGCTGGTTCTGATCCATTTCCTGATCGGTTGGGCCGGCATTCAGGCGTTAAGCAAAACTTGCGGGTGGCAGGCGCGTCAAGCCAGGATATTTTCCGCTCTGTTTTTGTTTTCCCCGATCATCATTCAGCATATCGCCATTGGATACCTGCCGTGGATCAATCTGTATTTCTTCCCCTGGCTGCTTTATTTTTTACTGCAGGATAACTTCTATAAGAATTGGTTGGGCAGCGGCATGATGCTGGCTGTTATGCTGTTGCAGGGCGGACTGCATGTGTTCGTATGGTCGGTGTTTTTTATTGCATTTTTCTGCTTCTTCCAGGCAATTTTTCGAAAAAACACGAAATCCTTATTATCATTCTTACTATCAGTGCTATCCGCCTGCCTGTTGGCTCTGCCGCGGGTTCTTACATCTTTCCAGTCGTTCAGTACATTCGGGCAGAAATTTTTCAGCGGTTATTCATCACGCGCGTTTATTAAGTGGGCATTGATCCCGCCTTTTTTCACTCCTCCTACAATGGACGATATTGAATTCTTCATTGAAGAGTATATCGATGGTGTACCGTACTGGGATGGAAACTTGTTCTGGGGTTTTTTGCTGATTTGTGTAATCGTTCTTCCCTTTGTTATCAGACTTTCAATTAAAAACAACGACAGAAGTGAAACTTCAGGCAAGGCACTGGATATCCTCTCGCTGGCCGCCTCCTCAACACTAATTTTGCTGCTCAGTTTTGATGGTCTTTATCAAAAAGGGATATCGTTCATTTCAGATATGATCCATTTACCAGCTTTGAAAGGTATGGAGAAATATCCCTACCGATATGCCATCCCCGCATATTTTGGATTTTCTTTTGTTGTTGCCTGGTATTGGGAAATTTACCTGGACTTTTTCACGCGTGTGTTGAATCACACACGGAAACTGGCGCTTGATTTTTGGGGAAGTTTCTTGCGTTTTGCGGCTGCCTTACGCCAGCACAAGAAAATCTTTGCCTGGATTGGCGGCATCATGGTCTTTTTGTGTCTGGTGTTCCTTGCTTTTAAATCTTCAATCATGGGATGGGTAAATTTCCAGATCGACTTAGCTTATGTGGGGCAGGGAGCAAAGTTTCTGACGGATATGATGGAGCATGCCGGGACAATCCCGACTGTATACTATTTCAATAAAGCAGAAACGTTATTAAGTATCTTGAATCGTATCCTTGTTTTTCTTACAGTTATTTCCATTAGCTTGTGGTTGATCGGGGTCACAAATAAACCAGGCAAACAAAGATCGGAAAAACCGATTTTGCGTGAATTAAGCGTTCCACACTGGCTGCCGGAAGCACTGGTAGTTTTTCCCCTGCTGATAGCGTTTGGCATGTGGTGGAGAGTTTCTCTGGCGACACCGCAAGGACTTTTTCCGGAATTTATCATGCAGGCACCAATTGTAAGTTGGGAGGGAGAGACAGGAAGTTTAGAAATTCCTGATATAAAATATTCTCCTCTATCGTTAGAATTGGAAATCAGTGAGGAAATGATAGGAAAAACGCTTGTCTTTTCCCAAATTCCAATTCAAGACACGCGTTATCTTGAATTGGAGGCCGAGAGTACTGTTTTTACGGAAAAAGAGGGCAAAGTCGCACTTAAAATAAAACAGGCGGGCACAGTTAGCATTCAGGTTAAAATTCTTTCAGTTATTAATTCGGCAGCTATTGCAGCAACAGGTTGGGCAGTTTCTGGTTGGATAATGTTAAGGTTGATGAACAAGAAGAATTTATAGATATATACTTTATTGAAAAGAGTAAATATATTCTTAGTCCATGGTATGCGTTTTAAGAATACACTCTATACCTATTCATGGGGTACGTTTGATATTCGATGTGTTGAGAGATAGATAATTGAACAGTTGGCGCCGGGCGCAAGCATCTGATGGTTGGTCATATATTTATATATTGGAAAATACATGATTCAAGGAATAAAAATATGCTTCGAGATGAAAGTAATCGATTAGAAAAAGTAGTTGTGTGCACGCCAAGACATGAATACAGCCGTGCCGGCAGTGATCTTGAAAGGCACAATATTGGAGTACTCGGCAGCCCTGAAACGGCGATCAACCAACATGATACGCTGAAAACAGCACTCAGGCAATTTGGCGCTGTAGTGATAGATGCTCCAGAATTAGTTGACCACCCTAATTCAGTATTTACGCGTGATACAGCGCTGTGTACGCCGAGAGGATACATAAAACTGCGTCTTGGTTTGGAAAGCCGCCAGGGTGAAGAAGAATGGATGGCTTGTATCTTGGATGAACTGGGAGAAGCTTGTGCAGGGAAGATTGAAGCACCCGGAACTGTTGAGGGGGGAGATGTCGTGCTGGCTGGTTCAGTGGCATTTATTGGCCATTCCATTCGGACGAATGAAGAAGGTATCAAGCAGTTATCACGATTTCTGAGGAAAATGGAATACGAAATACGCGTGATAGAGATTCCTGAGATAATACTGCATTTGGATAAAGTCCTGATGGTTCTTGGTTCAGGAAAACTGCTATACTGCAGCGAGCTTGTTTCAGAACGAGATATCGCTGGTTATTATGGGGTTGACGTGCATTGTGGAGAAGAGATAACTGCGAACATTATTTGTCTGGGTGATGGTGAATTAATTATTAACAGGTCAAATTCTGACGTAATCGCGCGCTTGGAAGTTGAAAACTTTATTGTCCACGATCTTAACCTGAGCGAATTTGCTAAAGGGATGGGTGGACCGAATTGCCTGATTATGCCTGTTGAGCGCTTGTAGTAATATATCTTAAAATTCTGTTCTGGTGGGGGATATTGAAACTGATAAGCAGGTGCAGGCCGGAGTGTACGATGTTTCAGCATCTGATGAGAGAATTTGCAATGTCTGCCAGTTGTGCATTGTTCGCCCGCACCGGGCAAGATTATACAAGAGTTATTTAGATTGCGCAAGTGTTTTTTTTGTTTGTCAATTTTGATGCAATATCTATAATTTGTTTGTGTATTTGGCATAAAAATTGCATGTTTAATAGAAAACATTATAAGGCTGCTTTAAAGAAAGATATCACAGCATCCAGAAAGAAGAAAATATGGCAGGATATTACGAAATACCGGGTGGGTTAGCATGGGTGAAGAGCAATTTGCATGTGATTATTGGCAACGAACCCTTAGAAGAGATTATGGCATTTGGCGATCGCTGGCGCAATATGGGGCATACGCCGCTTGTGCACGTGATCAGCCCCTGCATGGATAACGGACGTATGTGGGATCAACACAAGGATCCATCCGGTTTGGTAGATAATGTTCCATCTCATATTGATATGTTTATCGTGGATTTCAACAACCGCAATGAACCGGAAATGCCTAAGATGTGGTGGACAAACGAATGGCTTCTTTGGGAATATAAGGGCGGGTATGTGAAATTCAATGGAGACCACAGCCAGTTCGTGCATAAGTTTGGCGTTGATCCAGAAACGGTTCCGGTACAGCCGCCTGCTGGTGGAGGGGGGATCACTGTTAATGGAGGTGCAGCGGACGTGAATATCCATCTGGTATGCCCGCATTGCGGAAAACAAATCTTCTGATCTTTGTTAAAAATGTTATCGGGAACACATCGCGTTTACGTAGGGCGTGATGTGTTCTTTATTTTTCAGAAAAGGTATGGGAAGCGGCGTTTTGGCCTGCTACCCAACCAGTTGAGAATGCGGCCTGTAGGTTAAACCCGCCCGTGTCCGCTGCCAGGTCGAGTACCTCACCAGCGAAGAATAAGCCATTTACAATCTTGGACATCATTGTGCGTGGGTTGACTTCTTTCAGTGACACACCACCCATTGTGACCATCCCAGCTTCAAGGGGGAGGGAATCGGTCACTTGCAGGCGCAGGTCTTTAAGCCAGGTGAGCAGTCTGCGGCGGTCTTGTGCGGTAACCTGATGGCAGGGACGGGCCAGCGGGATTTTTGTATGACCCGCGCATACTGCGATCATCTTTGAAGGCAGAAGGCGTTTGAGCATGGTGCGGACATGCTGTTTACCGCCCTGGTCAAGCTCACGCAGGAGGCGTGCGTCTAGTTTCTTCTCATCGAGAGCAGGTTTGAGATCAATAGATATGGTTACATGTTTACCGCTCCGCAGCGCGTCAACGATCTTCCCGCTGTGGGAAAGAACAACAGGACCAGAGATACCGAAGTGAGTAAAAAGCATTTCTCCAAAAGCATCAAATTTCTTTTTTTGGTCAAAAAAAACGTTAAAGCGGATGTTGCGAAGAGATAGACCTTGCAGGCGTTGTGCGGTGCTGCCGGCGGTCTTGAGGGGAACAAGTGCAGGGCGAAGGGGAACGAGTGTGTGCCCAACTGCCTGCGCCATATAGTAGCCGTCGCCTGTTGAGCCGGTGCCGGTGAAGGTTGACCCACCCGTGCAGAGGATAACTGCTTTTGTAGGAATAATTTGCTTATCACGCATCCCAACTTCAGTGATATTTCCATTCTTTACGATTAGATGGTTCACTGGTGAATGCAGTGCAGTACGCACTCCTGCTTCATGTGTCCATTGTGATAACTGTTTAGTAATAAAAGCGGCATCGCCGTTTGAAGGAAAAATGCGTCCACCGCGTTCGGTTTCCGTATGAACACCGATAGTCTCAAAAAATTCCAGTAGATCATCTCTAAAGAAGCGTCCAAACGCCTGGTGCAGGAAGCGTCCGTTAAGTCCAAAATGATTAAGGAACGCGGGCAAATCAGCAGAATTTGTTAAGTTACAGCGCCTTTTGCCGGTGATAGATAATTTTTTGCCGGGCGCGTCTGTCTTTTCCAGTAATATTACCCGACCACCAGCCAACGCTGCCTGCCCAGCGGCCATCATACCGGCTGGCCCCGCACCGATCACTACAACATCATAGATTTGATTTTCGATCATGGTCATGGTTAACTATAATCGAGATTAAAAGAGGTACAACGTCTGATTTATCTGAGCATGCAGGATTTATATAATCAATTTGACTTATTGTGAGTAGGTTAACAATCAAAAAAGAGTCTATGATAAAATCAAAATGAATTCAGTTTAGAGAGAAAAATAGAATTAGGAGACTATTCCTGACTAGGAAAACTCTATGACCAAGCTTATTATCCAGATTCCATGTTTTAATGAAGAGCAATCACTTAAAGTAACACTGCCGCTGCTTCCGCGTGAAGTACCGGGTATTGATGAAGTGGAATGGTTGATTATTGATGATGGCAGCACAGACCGAACAGTCGAAGTGGCGAAAGAACTTGGTGTTGACCATGTTGTACAATTGATCCGCCACCAGGGGCTGGCGAAGGGTTTTATGGCGGGGGTTCGGGCATGTGTAGAACACGGTGCAGATATTATCGTCAACACTGACGCGGATAACCAATATAATGCGGATGATATCCCTCTACTGGTACAACCAATCTTGGATGGTAAAGCAGAGATCGTTGTAGGTACACGTCCAATAAGTGAGATCGAGCATTTTTCACCTCTAAAAAAAATATTTCAAAAGATGGGTTCTTGGTTAGTACGTAAGGTTAGCCAAACGGAAGTATATGACGCTCCCTCTGGATTTCGTGCCATAAGCCGCGAAGCAGCCATGCGGATGCATGTCTTTTCAAAATATACTTATACACTTGAGACCATCATTCAGGCGGGAAAGCATGGTATGGCGATCATGTCTGTTCCGATTCGGACGAATGATTTTTTACGCGAATCACGGCTGATCCATAGTATCCCGCGATACCTGTCCCACTCATTTAACACAGTCATCCGTATTTTTATGACCTATCAGCCAATGTAGCGGTGAATGACATCATTTGTCCATTCTTTACGCAGTATGTCTGCAGTTTGTTTTGATAATTTCGAGAACATTCGCTTATTTATCTTTTCCCAACTGTACGACCTTTTCATCCAATCGCTGGATTCGGTATTCCACATTCTCAAGCAATTTTCGGTTGACAGAAATCAGATCAGCAATGAATCCTATAAT
>Ga0255393_10061_pt1 | contig 15694 bp, 16 predicted proteins | sample ANMaggSeSYBR01C8_FD_182122 | JGI IMG/M metagenome (GOLD analysis project Ga0255393, IMG submission 182122) | Sediment cell enrichment communities from methane seep in Santa Monica Basin, California, United Staets - ANME aggregate JGI... | ecosystem: Environmental > Aquatic > Marine > Cold seeps >... | reverse complement strand
ATTATCCCCAAAGGGGGGATACCAGTCCATTCTTTACTCTTAGAATATAAAGGGAACGGGATTTTATTGGTAGGAGGAAGCGGAGTAGGCAAGACCACAGGTTACAGAAGGGTACAAGCGCCCTGGAAAGGTTTGTCCGACGACCAGGCATTTATAGTTAAGAAAGGCGATAAATATAAAATACATCCATTTATTACAATTAGTGAATGTTCGGAAAACACTCTCCCAACACCAAGAGATATTAATTATTCTATTCCTCTAAAGATGATTTTTTTCCTGAACAAATCAGATAAAGACAAAGTTATTCAAATAGATCAATCAAAAGCTGCTTATGAGTTTTATAATGCCGCAATCCTTTTAATTAAATTTCATTATAAAGCTTTTAATACTAATCCTGAATTGAAAAATTTTAGAACAGCCATATTTAACAATGCATGCAATATTATTGAATCAGTACCCTCATATCGACTTAATGCAAGCCTTAATGGTCAATTCTGGCTGAAAATCCAGGAAATTATAGATTCTAATGCCTGAACCGACTGATAACAATTTAACTTTTGTTGTTGGAGCTTCCATGTTTCCAACACTCCTTCCCGGAGACGAAATCGTTTCTTTAGAGAACAGTAGTGTTACAATCGGTGATATTATCAGCTACCAGATAGAAAATAAAAACATTCTACATAGAGTAACAAAAATTGAAGATAAAAAAATCTATACAAAAGGCGATAACAATTTAAAGAAAGACCATTATTCAATTACAAAAGTAGATATAATTGGCAAGTTAACTCAAGTCAGAAGAAAAAACAAAATACATACAATAAGAAATGGATTTGCAGGTTATTTAACAGGAAAAAAATGTCTATTAATTAAAAGACTAACACTATTTTCATATGTTTTTATAAAGCCAATCTGCAATTTAAAACCGGTTTTATGGGTTTCAAATAAAATCGGACAAGTTGTTTTTAATAACCATCTTTCAATTATAAAAAAAACAAACAATAGTTCTGTGATCTATTATGGAAAAATATATTTAGGATATTATGATTTTAATAAAAAAGAGTGGATGCTTAGAAATAGATTTAAGCCATTTTTTTCTCAGAACCAATTACAAAAGATAATTGAGCATATTGATACAAAAAGATTGTGAGTTCATAACCTGTCATGGTCATGAACTCACAATTTTAGCGCACTGTTTATTCTTTATTATCTTTCAGGTGACAGCTCAACCCGCCTGTTTAAAGCACGGCCCTGATCAGTATCATTTGATGCAATAGGGCTTGATTCTCCAAAAGCCTGAACTGATAGTCTTGCAGGGTCAATCCCCTGATTCACAAAGTATGCTTTAACAGCATTTGCTCTTCGCAAGGATAAGTCCATATTATACTCATCTGCTCCTCTGCTGTCAGTATGCCCTTTAAGAGTAACTTTCATCTCAGGGTTTTGTACAAAAATCTTGTAAGCATCGTTTAAAAGATTAAATGCCTTTTGTTTAATATTTGTTTTGTCAGTATCAAAAAGCGCATCGCCAAAAGACCAGCAGCCTTTGGAATTTACTTTTGCACCGCGTGGTGTGTTGGGACACAGATCATCCTCATCAAAAACACCATCATGATCTGAATCTTTTCTTACTTTTTTTACAGGTTTTACTTTTTTGGCTTTCTTAGGTGCAGATTTTTTTGAGAGAAATACCTTTTCTACAAAATTTGCCATTGGCGCACTTGCCAATAAGTCGTCAGCATTTGAAGCAAAACCGCATCCGCCTATTTTTGCGATGTCATTCAGAAGTGTTGCCCCTTCAGGTGAGTCTCCTACTAAAATAGTGTAAATACACAAGGAAGAACCAAATTTATCTTTAAGTTGCTGTGCATAATCAAGAGTGTTTGGAACAATCATGTCCGCTTTTTGACCATCACTTACAAGTATTATTACTTTATTGCCGGCAAGGGGTTCAAGGTCATTCCCTGCAACCTGGAGAGCTTTATATAAAGGGGTGTATCCTCCAGGTGTTATCTTATCAATTCCTTTAGCAAATTCACTGGTAGAGTAATCGCTGATTCCATAAAAAAGCTCTGTATCAATGTTTGAAACTGAAGAAAAATGCCCAAATGATCTAAACCCTGCTTTCTGGCCGAGTTGAGGTATGTTTTGATTCATTCTATCAACAAATGTTTTTGCAATAATAAACTTTTTGTTGCCATTATAACAATCAAGCATGGAACTTGAAGCATCAAAAACAACTAAAAAATTATCAACCTTGGATGCATAGCTGCCTGAATCAAAATTTGCAGGTGAAAAAGCCGGTAAAGGTTGTACAGGTCCTTTTGCAACACAACCTGCTAAAAATAGAATTGCTGTCAAGCCTATAAAGCATTTGATAAAAAGTTTGTATATCATGTTCCCTCCCTTTGATTAATATTGGTTTATAAATATTAAATATAAGATGATGTAAATGAAAGCAATGCTTTTTTTTAGAAAAAAGGTTCATATTGCTTTTTTGCCTATTATAAGATATACAAAAACCTATGAAGGAACAGGTATCAACCGCTGACAAGCTATCATTTATCGTACATTTGAAACAAATACTTGGTTTTGTCTGGCAGGCATCCCCAAAAGCTGTATTGTTTTTAAGTGTTCTTGTGTTTATCCAGGGATTTTTTCCCCTGGCAATGCTTTATCTTATCAAACTGATTGTTGACCAGGCAGGAATAGCTATTGCATCTAATGGCGAAGGTTTTGACAAGGTATTATTCCTTGTGGGAATCGCTGCCTCTATAGGCATGTTACAAATAGTCTGTCAGCAGATCTCAGGGTTTGCCAGCGAAAATCTTTCTTTGAATGTTTCTGACTATATTTACGATGTGCTTCATAAAAAATCCATTAAAGTTGATTTGGAGTTTTACGAAAACCCTTCATATTTTGATACTCTGCATCGTGCTCAGATGGAAGGACCCCATCGACCCGCAAGAATTGTAAATAACCTGATAAGTTTTGGCCAGAATCTTGTTTCCCTTACGGCAGTGACCGCTTTGTTGATTTATTTTCACTGGGCAGTACCCCTTATCCTTCTTGCTGCTGCCATACCGGGTGTCCTTGTCAGAATAAAATTTTCAAAAATAATGTATAAGTGGCAGCGTAAAAGAACAGAAACTCAGAGGGAGGTTTCATACCTGAGCTGGCTCATTACCGGATATATTCATGCCAAGGAACTCAGACTATTCAATCTGGGTGGATTATTCGGGCAGCAGTTTTCCCGCCTTAGAAAAGTTTTACGAACAGAAATGCTTGGCATAAGCGCAAAACGAAGTATTTATTCAGTTTTTGCCCAGGGCATTCCTCTAACGATAATGTTTGGCTTGCTCTGCTTTATTGTATATAGAGCAGTCCATGGACATATTTCCATTGGAGATCTTGTTATGTACTACCAGGCTATCCAGCGAGGGCTTGGCTATTTTAAGAGCCTGCTTGGCGGCGTAACAAGTCTTTACGAAGACAATCTTTTTATAGCCTATTTCTATGAATTCATGAATATAAAAGAAAAAATCAAGGATCCTCCTGCTCCTGAAAAAATGCCCGAAAAAATTAAACAAGGCATCTTCTTTCAGAACGTCAGTTTTACATATCCTTTGTCTGAAAAAAAAGCTCTTGAGGATATTACCTTTTCCATTAAACCCGGTGAAGTAGTTGCCCTTGTCGGGAAAAATGGCGCAGGCAAATCCACCCTCACCAAATTGCTGTGCCGCTTGTACGATCCGGAATCAGGAACTATATCAATTGACGGGACAGATATCAGAGAGTTTAAGGTAAAGGATTTGCAATCAAAAATCGGTGCAATGTTTCAGGATTTTGCAAAGTATCATTTTACAGCACAAAAAAATATCTGGATAGGTAATATAAAAACTTCATCTAAGAGTATAAAAATACAAGAGGCTGCTGAAAAAGCAGATGCAGACGCTTTTATTAGGCAGCTCCCCCATGGTTATGATACAATTCTTGGAAAAATGTTTAAAAAAGGAGAGGAACTCAGTGGCGGGCAATGGCAGAAGATTGCTCTTGCGCGGGCATTCATGGGTAGTGGTGAACTGATAATTCTGGACGAACCTGCAAGTTCGCTTGATGCAGACAGCGAATATGAAGTGTTTAAAAATTTTAAAAAGCTTTTAAAGGGGAAAAGTGCTGTATTAGTAAGTCACAGGTTTTCAACCGTCAAGATGGCTGATAAAGTTATTGTGATTCAAGACGGTAAGATTGTAGAACAAGGCCCCCATTCCAAACTCCGGAAAATGGATGGCCCTTATGCAGACTGGTTTGAGAAACAGTCACTTGTTGCAGGAATAGATCCTGCAATCGCTACTCAGAATAACAAGTTATAAGGCCTGTGTCTGATTATTATTTAGAATCAAATCCCATGGTTTTTTGCACTCAGATTTATCCTGTTCGGGCCATGAGCGTGCAATGACACGTTTGTTATGAACAAACTGGATAAAAGGTCCATTTGATGTATTTATTAAAATTCGGGTTATATCAGGCTTCCAGATTTGACAGACAATGCCTGATTTTTTTAGAATAGCATACGGTTTTTGAATACTGCGGGCGATAAGCCGCTTTGAGTCCCAGAAAAGGTTCAGTAAACGTCCCTTTATTAATCCTATCCAACCGCCATGAACAACTGAAACACGGCTATTTCGTTCTTTGTGACTGACCTTGCCTATTAATAAATCCTGATTGACTGTACCTGCATCTCTGTTTTTAGCAGAGTCCCCTCGGGTTATAAGCTCGCATGAGTTTCTGTGTACAACACGGTGCACGATTTCTTTTGGGGGTAACATGTGTCTGGAATAAAAAACCACTACATCTCCGAGTCGGGCATCGCCTATGTCTATGGGGTATAGAGTAAGGATATCTCCTGTCCGAAATATTCCCTTCATGCTATGACCTTGAAATATTCGTTTCATTCGTTTCTTCATTGGTTGGTTACGACTGTTACCAACCAGGACTGCCACCATCATGGCAAGAAGCACCAGCGGTTCCGCCAACAGGATGACAATTACCAGTTGCAACATTACCTTGCGGGCAATATGGTTGCACATCAGGGTCATCTCCAATATTACATCCATCTGCCGCTAGGTTTCCATAACTGCAAATCGCGCCAAGGACAGCAGCAGCTTTGCCAATATCCATGCTTTCAGGTTTTTCATACTTAAGTTTCTTTTTTTGCTTCATGAGGCAATTCTCCTTTTGTAATCGAATTAATTTTTAAAGTATCAGATATATTCATTTTTTGCAATTGATAAAGAATATCTGACTTATGCAAAGAAAATTTTAAAAGCCAGCCTGGGTATTTTTTGGCTATTTGAGCAGTTTGAGCAAACCATTGTTGTTCAAGTTCAATTTTTCTTGTTTTTTGTTGATGATCAACTTCAAAGACAGCATCCATAAGATATTCGCAAGTTTTAATTGGCAAGATAGGTATAAGTTCGGCATGCTTGGCTCCAAAAATTCGAGTAATAGAAAGTAAAGGATAACTTGTTGAATTATTAAAGCCATCTTGAACAAACCACATGCCGTTTTTTTTCATTTGCATACACACTCTGTCATCTCTCAGTATCTTAAAATGATCAGACAGCAATTTGGAGAGAGTCGATTTCCCGGAACCTGAGTGACCTAAAAATAGCATCACTCCTTCTGGTCTTAAGACTCCTGCTGCATGCAAAAAAAGACCATTGGGATGAAAAGGATCAGAAGGTTTTTTCATATAGAATTTATCTTGGTGTCAGCCTTTTGAGTATTGAACCGACGTCTTGAATCAGGAAACAGACCTCGTTTTTCAGTCTCCATACACATTGAATCCGGGGATAGTAATTTCCCATTCTCTATATAATTTTGTGCAACACAATGCATAAAGCAAGTGGATGAATGAATGCAGTCTCCACAAATGCCGGGAAATTCTCCTGTTAACCCTTCTCGCAATTCTTTCAGCCGAGGATGATTGATCCATACATCTCTTAAATCATTTTTACCTAAAGTTCCAAAACAAAGATCAGGAATGGTTTGACCTATTCCGCAGAGAGCCATTTCACCGGAACCTAAGATACCTAAAATATTTATTACCCGGCAGGTTCCACTATGCCTGCCCATGACGAGCAGTTCTTTAATAGAATGGAGCGCCGGTGGAAGCAAGGAAATCAATTTAATGGGGGTTTTCTGCTGCAAGTCATTATTTATGTAGTGTACTAAATTCATGGTCTCGTCAAAATTCAGGCTGTCTCCCTTTTCCTGAAAAGTCTTGCCTCTGCCAACACCGTTGATTGGGTTAAATTTTACAGATCCGGCTCCTAAGTCAACAGCTAACTTAACCAGGTCATCTATTTCATGCAAATTACCTTTATGGGGACACATAATTATTTGAGGGTGGAATCCGGCTGTTACAAGATGTTTGATTCCCTGGACTGCTTTTTCAAATGCTCCTTTAACCCCTCTGAACCAGTCATGGTAGTCAGCACGTGGACTGTCCAGGCTTACCGAGATGTGCCACAAACTTGAATTTTTTTTTAAATGAATTGCTGTTTCTTTATCGATCAGTGTACCATTGGTCTCCATGGTCAGAGGTATTTTCTGTTCATGGAAAAAATCTACAATATCAATAAATTGTGGATGCAAAAGTGGTTCTCCGCCTGTTAATTTAGCATTGGACAGACCAAGGGTCTTTCCTGTTTTTACTGCATCCTTGAGCAGTTTAAAATCTATATATTCACCAGGCGATGGCACCCCTTTTTCAAAGACAGGATTAATCCAGCAATGCCTGCAGCAAAGATTACACCCAGTTGTAAGATAAAGATAAAATGATCCTAAAGGAGGCACCCCTTCGGGGAGATTTAATTCTTTTTTCTCTATTTGTGTTTTTTCAGGCTCTGGTATCTCACAGCTCATTTAACAACTTCTCCGATAAATCCATCAGTTATAAGTTTGTCAATAAATTCATCTACATCTTGAGCAACAGATTCTTTAGGCACGCCTTCACATATATCTAATAGATGCTCAATGATTTCACGCTTATCTAATGGATATTCCAATACCTGCCATATGGCAAGTCCAATCGGATTGATAGCTTTTACTGCATCAGTCTCCGGGTTAAACAGCACTGCTCCTTCCGGTTCCTCGACACGACAGGAAATGTCGTGGTTAATGCTATATTTTTTATTTTCCATATGTTCAAAATCCTTAATTTGCATAAGTTTATTTTTATCTTTAATAATACGCTGCTTTGTCAGATCAGTCAAAATTACTTTAATATCTTTAAACAATAAATCAAAAGATATATCATAGGCAGAAACAAGTTCATGGGCAATATCCCTTATTGTACACTGCCCGTCTAATTTGTTCAGAATACTGCGTGTTATTGAATTGATTTTAATCAGATGCCTTTTTCTTGGCATAAAAATCAATGCTTCATTATCAAAATCTTCAATAACTACATTTTGGCTGAGAACATATCGGGTATCCAACATATCAGTCATATTGTTTTAAAATCAATGCCTCCGGTCTCTCTTAAAAATTTTCGGTAACAATCGTGGGGGTTTGCCAGGTTAAAATCACCGGTCATCTCAAAGGCAAGTCCGGGACAGCTGCCATTACAAAATTCAGCCCATTCACAGTCCTCACAGCCCGGAACTTGAGTCATGGGTATTTTTCTCCTGTCTTTTAAATCTTTTAAAGTTTGGTGCTGCTGCCATATTTCACTAAAAGAGTCAGTATTGATTTTGCCCATTTCCAATTTCGTTAACATGTTGCAAGGAGTAATTATACCATCATGATGGACAGATAATTTGTTGAACATACATCCGCAGGCAGTAAGATATCCCATCTGCCATCGGGTCGATTTTTCACCTGTTTTCATGGCATGCTCCATCTCCTGATAACTTCGCCATTTCGCAAGCGGTCCTGCCATGGCTGTGACACGACCATCATATTTTTCTGCCAGTCCGGCAAGATCCTTCATTGTCTGTACTTGTTGTTGTGGAGTTAAGGTGATTTCAGGTTGATTCTCACACCCAGAACCCATGGGCATGGCATCGTTTGTGCTAAAACTCGGGATTCCAATATCTTCCAGTAAAAGCCTGGCTATATTATTTAGATCATCAACATTGTGTCGGTTTATTGTGGCTCGTACTGTAACAGGGAATTTAGCTTCCTTTAGCAGGCGTAATCCCTGAATTGCTTTTTTAAATGTCCCTTGACCCCGGCTTTTGTCATGCACTTCTGCACAGGAACCGTCAATAGAAACCTGAATGCTGTCTAGCCTAATTCGCCGTTTGCCCTGCTCAAAAGAACGAAGAGTCTTTTCAGTAATAAGGGTTCCATTTGTATTGATGGAGTAGCGCATACGGTTTGTAACCAGGCCATCAATAAGCTCCCACAAATCAGGTCTTACAAAGATTTCGCCTCCGCTCAGAGTAGCATCTCTTACTGCAAGAGAGCCAAGTTCTTTAAAAAACTTTAACCACGTCTCTTTGTCAACGTCTGGTCTTAAATTCATTTCATCATTGTAAAAGCAGTAGGCACATTGAAGATTGCATTTCCCGGTAAGAGCAAGATCCAGGGATTTAGGTGCAGCGTTAAAGTCAGGGAATTCAGGATTCTGCTCATATACGGATGTCCCGGAGGAGCGAGGCAATGCAAAGCCCTCTGATTCTAATAGTTGAAGGAATTCATCAACATCTGCCTTTACCTGTTCAGACTGGACTGATTCAAAGTCCTTTTTAATCTCATTTGTAATATCAGCGGCATTTCTGGAGCCGTTAAGCTTTTGCCAGACAAACAAACCTGTTGGATTAATGACTTTTTCTTTGCCCGTATCAGAATGATACAGGACCGCACCGTCCTCACTTAATATCTGGGTTGATACTGAGGGATCATGTCCTAAAATTTTATTTCTCATTGTTACTGAGCTTAACTCCAAATTATTAATGATTCCCAAAGAATAGGCATAATTTTGTTTTCTGTCAAGAAGCTTTATGTCCTCTTATTTATATAATAGCTTAATAATTTGTATTTATAAATTAGATAGAACGGAGTAATAACTGGTAGAAAACAATACAAAAATCTTGGCAGCTTAAATAACAATGGATGTAAACCCGGACTTGGATGGGTTAAAAACCAGTAGTAAAGCCTATATGTAGCAATTTTTGTATCAAGACATTCAGGTATAGTGGTACCCCGGTTAAGTATACCAAGATTGAATTGATTATCAAACAATCGCAAATAGAACTTTTTATAAAGCTTTTGAGTCTTTTTACAATCAGATATCATTTCGTTGATTTCTTTTGGTAGATTAACTGCTGTAAGATCAAGAACAAAGTTTAAGGCGATTTTAAGTATGTAAAACGCTTTAAACTTTTTAGCAATTGATATCAGTTTTTCCCAATTAATTTTTGAGTCATTGCCTATTATTTGTGATAGATCAGTTATTGTTTTTAAGGGTGTCCATCCATCCTCAGCACACTGAATACTTAAAAAAAGAATAGTATGCTCTATTGAAAAAGTTGCACAAGATGTCTTATTAATCGTAAAATATTGTCTGTCTTCCCATTGTTCACCTGAAAGCCTGAAAAAAGAGGGTCCTTTAGCAATTTGTTGATGTATGTCAAGGGGCAAGTCTTTGTAAGTTGCATTAAAATCTCTGAAAGTTTTTTTTATATAGTTAAAAATTTTAGAGCTGTCAATTTCATGAAATTCACAGCCATTTTTTTTTAATACTGATACCACCTTTTCAAAATCATTTGGAAGTATCATTAAATCAAGATCAGAGTAGCTTCTGAGCGCTGAATCATTATAGGCAAGACTTGAGCTTGCAGGACCTTTAAAGATTACAGCTTTAATATTATTAGTTTCAAGAATAGAATACATTTTTTCAATTTTGGATAAAAGCCTTAGATTCCTGGCTATACTCGCCAAATAAAGATTTTGAAAACTTTTTTTTATCGCTTCAGGGAAAAATGCTAAAAGGTTCTCTTTTTTAAGCTTTTGATATACAAAGACCAGTAAACTAAAATTTAATACCAGGTTTTTGAATTTAATGGAATCTTCTTTTGAAACAGGGCAGCTGTTTAAAAAAAGTTTAAGACTGTCATCATTTCTTATTGATAACAACAGCAATCGCATGTGTATACTTTGATCGTTTATATGAGTTAAAATATCATTCATACTGATTTTTAGGCTTTTTATTTACTCCTGGCGCCTTTAAAAATAATATTACTGAACGCTCTCCAGAAATAATTCCACTGGGTCTTGATTGGATGTTTCAAAAAAGCCTGTATATATAGTTTTTCTGATTCACAAATCTCTTCAAATGTTTCCGGCAGATCCGCATAAAAGGGAGGTACAAGACCGGGCTTTACGCCTTTTCGCATTTTTTTAAGTTCGTCATTATACATATTAAAATATTGAACGCTTAAAGGCCGAACACCGACCAACTGCAGGTCTCCTTTAACCCAGTTATAAAGCATGGGCAGTTCATCAATCCACAGCTTGCGCATTAATATTCCCCATGTGGTCAATCTGAAATCATTTTCAAGTTTTCCACCTTTTTGCAGTCCCTGGGTTTCAACAACATATTCTTGAAGATATTCAGAATAGGGGTGCATGGTTCTGAACTTATAGGTTGGCATAATATCATTATTATATCCTACCCGTTTTAATGTTACTATTGGGCCGTATGTGGGGCTTTCGTCAATTGCCGGGGTTTTAACCTTTTGGACAATAAAACAGAATCGTTGGTCAATATTTTTCTCAGCAATGATTTTAAAGCCGCAAAAGCAAAGACGGCCTAATACCTCTGCTCTGGAAATCACCCGGTTTTTGCCTTTGGTCAATGTAAAATATATATTTTGCAGCACTGGCAGTTTAGGCATGATCCGTGTAAAGCAAAAATCAATCATATATATATATCTTGCAATTTCTTTTGAGAATTTTGAATAAAGCCATTCTCTGTGGGTAGCAATGGTATGGCCGTATCCAATATAATATCCACCAGGAAGCAGCATATTATGGGTATCCAGAAAATATTTATTAATTCGCCGGATATTGTTTATTTTATCCAGGCTTAAAAACATCCGGATGGGGAATTTGTCAGACGTAAGGGAAAATTTAGTGCTATTATGTTCAGACGCGGTTTCCATGCACAGGATTTTATTCAGATCAATATGCTTATCAATAAAATTAAACAGGGAATCATTATAAGGAGACAACTTAGCTTGCAGTTTATCACGCACCGGTTCCAAAAGTCTATCTCGAAGCTTGTCAATATCAGTATCAATAACAAGCTCTTCCTGATTTTGTAGCCGTTGAATTCCTTTAATGGATTCAATATCCTTATTCTCTCTATTTTCATACCACCAATAGTAGAACCTCAGGAAAACAGCCTCAATCAGCATCAATAGCAGAATAGGAGCAAAGCCCTGAAACCGGGAGAATTCAAAAAGCCTGAAACCAAATACAATAGCAGCAATCATGGTAAGCATGAAAATACCGGCTTTTAGCCACTGCCAAAGTGAGAAATAAAAACCCTGTTGATTGCTTTTTTTAAATTTACCCGTAATAAAAGCAGTAAATGCCCATAACCCGAGAATAATCAATAAAAGCAGATCATATGACGGCAATAAAACAAGGGTGCCTCTTTTAAGAAAATTGGCAGTAAAAAAAGCAATAAATACAAATATCAAATCCATTCCAAACTGAAAAAAAGAACTTTTTGATCCCACTGCTGTCAAACGCGGTATTTCAACAGGTAAAGATGCTCTTTTAGGATATCTTTTTTGAGCAACCCGGAACAATACTGACCATACAATCATTTCCATTAAAAGAAAGGTCAGACAGGTAAAGAAAATCTGCAAGCGAGAAAAATTTGGCATTCCTAAGATAACAATGAGAAAAACTACACTATACCCCATATAAAGGCATGATTTAAACAGGGTGATCATGCCAATGCGATAGGTTGAATGCCAGCTTGTTTTAAGTTTCCGTGTAGCAAAGCATGCAATAACCCAGGACAGGTAAAATAAAAGCAGTAGCGTTGCAGACCTTAACGAAAGCAGGATACTGCCCTGTTTGAAATAGTTGCATATAAAAAAAGACAAATTGAGAAGGAAAAAATCCAGAATAAAGATCTGCAAAGAAGATTTAAAACCAAATTTATTCATTAGGATTAAATTCACCTTTTTTTAAAAAAACAATTAAAGCAACAACAAAGATGCCAATACAATTGCTTAAAATATCATAAATATTGAAAGCCCTTGAAGGGATTATGCCTTGTAAGGATTCAAGTAAAATACCAACCATTATGAGCCCAGCCAGATAATACCAGATTCGGTTTTTATTAAAAGAGTGGAACATAATCCAGCCGAGCAAAAAATAACCAAGAACATGCTGCAAAAAACCATATTTTATTATAACAATATCGGGCAAAGATAAATCGTTGCCAAAATACTCAGGCACGAGTGAAAAGTATACAATGCTTCCAAACAATACAAAAAATATTAGTTTTCGACTCATTATTTTATTCAGAAATTATTTGAAATGCTTCAAGTATTGACTTTATCGGAAGGAATAACGTTAAAAGGATATCCGGTAAAGGGATGAAATTATATTTTTTATAGTATTCTTTGACTCGTTCTTCTTTAGCATCCACAATAATACCGGTAATCCCAACAGCCTTGTGAACAATCATAGCCTAAGATAGTGGTCTGATCATCATCTTTCCTTAGAATATAAGTTTTTGAAATGCCTTTTTTTGAATGTTGAGATGCCAAAATCTTTATAATCATATTTTTTCCATAAATTTCGGTTATCCCTTTTTGAAAGAGCCTCTCAAACACTTTTGTTAGCCCTTGGTATATCAGAGTGTGAAATTGTGTTTTTTAATATTTTGCTACAAAAATTATTCAAACTTTCATTTGCCTGCATTGCCCGGATAGTAAGTATCTTATGCAAATCACTATCAATGCGTAACTGAAATTTCCCGGAAAATTTTTTTGATGCAATACTTGCAGGCACCGGTATACTATCTTTTTTATAAATTTCAATCCATTCTTCAAGTATTTGGCATAATTCATGATATACTTCTTCTTCATTGTCACCATGACAACATTTACCAATCCAGCCGGGAATTGAACCAATAAAGCACTGATCCTCATCGGACCATTCAACAATTTTTAGATAACGATCTTTCTTTTTCATTTTTTAGACCTCTTAATTTTGATCTCAACTTCTTTTTCTTGATAATGTTTTGCGTCATCCCCAACTTTGCCGGAAACTGTAATGCAGATTCCTTTAGGGTGGATAAAATTTCGATGACTGCCTTTGCCACCTCGGTTAATAAAACCTGCTTTTTCAAGCTCTTTAATAAGTTGTCTGATCTTTAGTGTCATATAAATATAGTATCAATGTGATATTACAATGTCAATCGTGATATCTCATCCTAATTACCTCAGGTACAGTAATGTCAATATTCATGGATTGTTTACCTTTTCACATAAACCCATTTTTTAATCACATTTTTAACATTTTGCCAGACCAATTCCTTGGCCCAGGGCATAAATCGATCATCCCAGCGCTGAGGGTGGGTTGTAATCATAATTTTATCAGGCAGAAGTTCTGATTTTGCAGCATTGATAATATCCATTGTTGATCGAAACTTTAACTCTTTTTCAAGTCCATCTTTTTGATTGACTTTGTCCCTGACACTAAAATTATCTCCATCCCACCGTCTTCCGGTATCTGTAAGGTAAAACACTTCATTAAAATCAACATCAAAATAGGGTTCAGCAATAATGCCAAAATCTTTATAATCATACTTTTTCCATAAATCCCGGTTGTCCCATTTTGAAAGCGGACTCCCATGCATGCAGATGGTCTTGACAGGATAGAGTTTTTTAAATTTATTTAAATGATGCTCAAAATGCTTTATCGCGGCATCATAATTACCATTACACAGACTTAAATCTTCATAATGATAACCTATTTCATGTCCCATTTCCGCAATCTGCTTGATAATAGTTTCATCAAAGCTTTCATCAACTATCCTGAAATAATAACTGGCTTGGATACCAAGTTTTTTTTCAATTTTTGCAATGGTGTAGGCATTTTCAGGTTTAAGATCAACGTCATGTCGTAAAAGGACTAATCTCGCATTATTTTTTTTAATATATTCCTGCTGAGTTTGAAAAGAATAACCATTGGCTATAAAAGTTTGCACTAGTTTCTTATATGTTATTAGAGTAAAATCTCTCATTTTTTATCAGCTTTTCCAATATTTTAACAATCCTATTCGCAGATTTGCCATCCCAAAACTTCGGAGTTTTTCCCTTTTTCCCTTTTCCCTTAAGAATAAGATCTATTTCATCTTCAACGTCCTGAGTCTTGATTAGTTTATTACTTCCTTCCCAGATAGTAACAGGTCTTTCCGTATTGGAACGAATGGTCAGACATGGGATATTAAGATAGGTAGTCTCTTCCTGAATGCCCCCGGAATCTGTCAAAACAAATTTTGATTCAGATACCAGTTTTAAAAACTCAAGATACCCTACAGGTTCACAGAGTATTAGATTCGGAAAAGATTCTATCCTTTTTTCTAAACCAAATGCCTTAATATTTTTTAAAGTCCTGGGATGGATTGGGAAAAACAGTGTGATTTTTTTTGAAATCATTCCCCATACATCCAGAAGCTTTTCCAGATCTTCGTTTTTATCAACATTTGAGGGACGATGAAAGGTCATTACTCCATATTGGCCTGCTCTTATATCCTGACCGAGAACATAATTTTTACCATTTTGCCCAATTATCTCAACATTCAGGTCCCTTGCAATTTTTATATTATTCACCAGAGAATCTATCATCAGATTACCGACCATGAATATTTTCTCTTGTTTTTTACCCTCATTAATTAAATTTTCATCTGCATCAACAGAGGTGGTGAAAAAGATATCACAGATAGCATCGGTAACCATGCGGTTAATTTCTTCAGGCATACTTCTATCGTTACTCCTAAGACCTGCTTCATAATGAATAGTCTTAATCTGTAGTTTTGAAGCCACCAAAACACAGGCCGCAGTCGAGTTTACATCACCCACTACCAGAACAGCATCTGGTTTTTCATCCACACAGACTTTTTCAAATCGTTCCATAATTCGGGCAGTCTGAACCGCATGGGAGGCAGAACCCACTTCAAGGTTGATGTCCGGCTCAGGAATTCCTAACTGTTTAAAGAAAAGATCAGACATTTTTTCATCATAGTGCTGCCCCGTATGCACCAGCACAGGATTGAAATTTTTTTTCCCGTACAATTCGTCCATCAAAGGAGCAATCTTCATAAAATTTGGGCGTGCTCCAGCAACAAGTATTATTTTTATATTAGATTTCATTTCATCATTTAAACTTTAATTGGTAGTCAGGGGTTTTTTCTATAATTTTTATACTCTCAGGATAATTTTCTACAAACCACACTATAAAAGCAGTTACGTCAATCTTATCTTTCAGCATTTTTTTTCTTCTCTTCTGCCATTCTTTCTTTAAATCAGGCAGTTTTAATAATGCATCTATTTTTTTGAGCATATTATCAAAATCATCAGGTTTAAACCCATAGGTCAATTCATATTTATGCTCTTCTTCTTCCAGATATGATATCCTGCCTACAAAGGAATTA
>Ga0255393_10059_pt1 | contig 15899 bp, 19 predicted proteins | sample ANMaggSeSYBR01C8_FD_182122 | JGI IMG/M metagenome (GOLD analysis project Ga0255393, IMG submission 182122) | Sediment cell enrichment communities from methane seep in Santa Monica Basin, California, United Staets - ANME aggregate JGI... | ecosystem: Environmental > Aquatic > Marine > Cold seeps >... | reverse complement strand
GATAATTCTACTTTTTCAAGTAACCCGGCAATTCGATTATTAATTTCTTTTTTATTAAGCACTTTATTAAGAGATAACGGAAAAGCAATATTTTCACTAACACTAAGAAAGGATAAAAGATTGCCAAACTGAAAGACAAATCCCATGTGTTGTCGCTGGAAAAGGGATAATTGTTTTTTTGAAAGAGCATGGATATCAATACCAAAACAACTTATGCTCCCTGTATCGGGTCGTTCTAACCCTCCAAGGCAATTTAAAAGAGTTGTTTTGCCAGAGCCTGATTTCCCTGCAATCGCAAGAGTTGCCCCCTCTGGAGTAGAAAAAGAGATATTGGAAAGCGCATTAACAACGCCTCTTCCGGAAGGATAGATTTTTGATATGTTTTCAGCTCCTATCATAGTTCTCAACCACCCCTCAAAATCTGGGCTGCATTTTTTTTGATGACTGTTGCTGCAGGCCATATTGCAGCCGGAAAACTGAACAAGAGCGCTGAAAGAGGTGGCAGACATAATGAATATAGTGTCAGCCTGGGATAGATAACTCCTGATACAATAAAATATTGATTATGAGACGTATAAGCACTTAGATCAATACCGATTTTCTGAAAAACAAACACAATAACGGCCCCCAGAATTATTCCAATGGCTGAAGCTGCAATATTTATCAAAAAGACTTCCCAGCAAAGCAAGGAGATAGTTTCTTTTGGTGTCATCCCCATGACTTTCATAATCCCGTATTCTCTGATGCTCTTTAAAATAAAAATGGAAAAAGCAGAGGTAATGCCTAAAGATACAATAATAAAAACAATGATAATAACAATACTCATGGAAAAATAATTAAGGGCAACTAATTGTTCCAAATCAGGCATCAGCTGTTTCCAGGTTTTAAAATTGATATGATCCAGGTTTTTATTTCGATATTCCTGCAATATCATATCCATATCAAAACCATCGTGTAAAAATACAGCAGCATTCCAGGAGCTCTGTTTGCCTTCTACCGCGCCATTTTCTAATGCACCGGCATCACAAAAGGATATCCCTGTATCAAGCTGGCTTATTCCGGTTTTATAAATACCGACAACCATGAATTGTCTTTTTTTAGATTCAGGCACTAATAAAGGCTTTAAGCTAAAGCTAAGAACATCTCCTATGCCTGCATCCAGGCGTCTTGCAAGGGGCTCACTTATGAATATTTCCTTTGTACCCTCTTTAATAAACCTTCCTTTTATATTTTTTTTCCAAAAGGCCGATGTTTTTTTCTCTTGAGCCGGTTCAATCCCAATTAATGTGATTCTATCTATTTTATCTTTGAAATAAACAAATCCGGGAACTTGCACACGTCTAAGCACATTGGCAACGCCTTTTATTGCGAGGTCTTCTTTTGTGGTATTGTAAGGAATATTATAGCCTGAGATATGTCCTGAAAAAAGCCCTACTGAATTGCGTATCATTGCATCATTCACACCCATTGCAAGGGAAGACAAAAAGATGAGACAGGATACAGCACTTATGACCATCAAGGTTAATACAATTGAAGTACGCCTTGAGCGAATCAAAAAAAGCGCAGCTGTTTTAATCCAGAACACCATAAACTAACCTTTATATTTCAATATCAGTCAAAAACCTGTCTGCGCCTATTCGTTTTGCAACCATCAAGATTGAAGTCTCCACCATAAATTGATGGTCTAAAGCAAAAAGATCTTTTGCGCCTGTTCTTAATAAATCAAGGGCTTTCAAGGCTGCTGTTTTCCTGGCTGATGGAAATTGGAAAAGAAGATCTTCTGATACCACGATTTTATTTCTGTCTTTCAGCAGCAGCTCAAACAATAGTGTCTCATTTGCTGTATCACCATATTGAATCAAGGAAGCAACATAATTATGGCGATCCATCTTGAGATCCAAAGAAAGGTCAATCATATCATCAAATACCTGACAACCCATTCCAATATTAAATAAGGCCTCTTTCAGGACAGGACTGCTTTGTATAGCCCCCTGGTCAGCTATATCCTGATCTGTTGTATTTAAATTTTCCAATATATCGGGTAAGGCCCAGGGGGATTGAAATAAAAAACCTGTTTTTAATGAATGGATATTAGAAAGTATATATTCAGGCTTTAAAATTTCACCGGCGCCGTGTTCTTCAGAAGCTTCCTGAGCACCGCTTTTTGCTAAAGTCCTTAAAGATTCATTGCTTGCAGCCAGCACCTGATCATAAGATAAATTATTTAAAAAAAATTGTTGTTGAAGGATGGAAAACAATACTCGATCAGAGACCATTATATCTACTATTGAACGAAATTTACTTGCTTTTAACGGCAGATCTGTTGCAAGAGTCATTTTGTACTCATCATCCAGAATATTGTCACATCCTGTAACCATACCCCGAAGGCACTGGTTTACAGCAGCATAAAATATCCGCCTTGATTCAGGAATCCCGGCTCTGAAGTACGAATAAAGGAACATGGATGAAAAAAAATTTTTATCCATGGAATAATAATCAGCTGCATCAAGAACCTTAATTGAACTGGTATCAAGAATTTGAGTAGCTGTATCCCAATAAAGCTTTAAGCCTGTTTGCAATTCATCCTGCAAAGTATTAAACGTAGTCTGAATTTTCTTCTTTGATGCTATCACTCATTTCTCCTGATCGGCCATACTGATTAATTAGGGCAAAGCATGGGAAGGTAATTTTAGAGTAAGATCACCTTCCCATGGCTTAGATATCTATTTTAAGTGGCTTCGGCCAATGTTGAACCTGGTCCGGCCAGAGGTTTAAAAGTTTTTTTTGATGATCCGCAAAAGGGACATTCCCAATCATCCGAAAGATCTTTAAAAGCCATCCCCGGAGGAGTATTTGTTTTTGCTTCTCCTTTGTCAGGATCATAAACATATCCACAATTAGTTACTTGACACTGATACATATTTTTTGGGTCTGCCATTTTTCTCTCCTTTTTTTAAATTATTAATACTGCAACTATTACATCCAAACTTATTAAGCTGGCTTAATAGTAGTAAAAACTGAAATATAACCAAAATAAGTACAAACTATTTTTAGGTTTTCAAAACCAGCTTCTTCTATCAAAGATGGTAAAACACCTCTTATATTTTCTCCAATCTGAGGCTGGAAAAGAATCCAGCGTGAAACATGGGAAATAAGCCAACCGAAAAATGTGGTTGGTATATGCATATCTGAAATCACCATTTTCCCACCAGGTTTAAGAACTCTGAAGACTTCAGCAAAAGCCTTTTCTTTAAGGTCAAGCTGAATATGATGAAAAAACAATGTAGAAAGAACTGAGTCAAAAGAATTATCCTCAAACTTAAGATCTTCTGCAGCAGCCACTTCAAACTTGCATCGATTGCTCTCTCTCTTTTTTCTTGCACCCTGAATCATTTTTCCGGCAGCATCAATTCCTATTGCAACCCCACCATTATCAGGATTTAAATAAGTTGAAATCACTTTTGTAATCAGTCCTGTTCCGCAACCAATATCTAAAATTCTATGGGAGTCTTTAATATCTAAAAGATTGATAAGTTGTCTATTTATTTCATTCTCCCTTCCAAACAATAACATTGGTTCAAATATATCATATATGCCTGCAGCATAATCAAGTGTCCGGCCTTTTGTTGGAACAGATTTTAAATCCATTTTATTTCCTTTTATTTCACAATATACCTGCTCAGTTTCCTGTGTTCATTATATATTACCTGTTAACAGTCTATTCTAAAGAGAAGCAATTTCCGAGCCTAATACATTTGGTATGCTTAATTATCTGAATCCTTAAGAAGATAACTTATTAGTATTTTTCATATAATTAAAATTTTTTTCAAAAATCATTTGACAAGCTACCACCATGTGGTATAATTATAAAAATTTTATATCATAAGAAAAGTTGGAATAGCTCAACCAAGAGAGAAAATAACGAGGCATACCATGATGAAAACAAATAATCTGCATTTTGATTCAAGAGTAATACATGAGGGGCTTAATCCAGATGAATGGCAGGGAGCCACGCTGCCTCCTATATTTCAAAACGCTTCGACTCTGCACAAAACTGCTGAGTCTTTGAGCAACACTTTTGCAGGCAAAGAAAAAAACCATATTTACATGAGGCTCACAAATCCTACCAACTCTGCTTTTGAGGACAAGGTCGCATCACTGGAAAATGGGAAAGGTGCTGTTGTAATGTCTTCAGGCATGGCTGCAGTCACTAACACCTGCATGACTTTATTAAAATCCGAAGATGAATTTATAGCCGGAAGTTCGCTCTTCATGTCAACATACCTTTTATTTACAGGCGTTTTTAAAAAATACAATCTAAAAGCCAGAATTGTTGATATTAAAAACACAAAAGAAATAGAAGATGCAATCACAGATAAAACCAGATTCATCTATATTGAAACCATTGGGAATCCTAAAATGGATGTCCCTGATATAGAAAAAATAGCAAAAACAGCCCATGCATATGGCTTGCCTCTTATTGTAGATAATACACTTGCCTCTCCCTATCTTGTGCGCCCTCTGGAACTTGGAGCCGATGTTGTGATCCACTCCACAACAAAATACTTAAGCGGTCATGGCGCAGCCACCGGTGGCATTGTTGTAGATGGTGGCAATTTCCCATGGGAGAATAATAAAAGGTTCCCTGATTTTGCACCGTTTATTGAAAGAAAAGGCGAGCTTGCCCTGCTGGATAAAATATGGAGAGAGCACCATATAAATTTTGGAACAACCCAGGCACCTTTTCACTCATATCTTGCAATGATCGGCGTGGATACTCTTGCATTAAGAATGGAAAGGCACATGTCCAACGCAATCATTGTTTCAAAATACCTCAACTCACATAAAAAGATAAAATGGGTAAATTTTCCCGGGTTATCTGATCAGGCCGACCATGAAACAGCAAAGAGAATATTTGGAGATAAAGGTTTTGGTGCTATGATAGCTTTTGGCCTTGAAAATCAGGAGCAATGTTTTACCCTGATTGATAATCTTGATATGATATACCATCTTGCAAATCTTGGGGACTGCAAGACCCTGATTATTCATCCATGGTCATCTCAGTATGTCTCTTTTGAGCCTGATGTCAAAAAAAGCCTTTTTATCACACCTGGCCTTATAAGATTGTCAGTTGGAATAGAGAACCCTGATGATATTATCAACGATATAGACCAGGCGCTTGACAAGATATGAACAGAGAATTAAATCAAATTGTTGAAAAACAATTTTTCAGCATAAAAGATAAAAATTTCACTCTTCAATGTGGAAAAAGCCTCAAAGATATAACAATAGCATATGAAACTTTTGGGAGGCTGAATGCGAAAAAAAATAATGCAATACTAATTCTGCATGCATTAACAGGGGATTCTCATGCTGCAGGCATTTATGACCATAAAGATGAGAAGCCCGGGTGGTGGGATGTTATGATAGGTCCGGGCAAAGCCATTGATACTGATATTTACTTTGTAATCTGCTCAAATATTTTAGGTGGGTGCATGGGGTCCACAGGACCTGCTTCAATCATGCCCGGGAAGAAAAGACCCTATGGGATGAATTTCCCCATGGTAACAATTACTGATATGGTAAGAGTTCAGAAAAGGCTTATTGATCACCTGAAAATTGAAAAACTTTTGGCTGTTACAGGAGGGTCTCTTGGAGGTATGCAGGTCCTTGAATGGAGTGTACGATATCCTGATATGATGGAATCTGCAATACCTATCGCTACAACCATGAAGCATTCAGCTCTGTCAATTGCCTTTAATGAAGTCGCAAGGCAGGCCATAACCAGTGACCCAAACTGGAACAATGGAAATTATTCCCAGGAGAAAAAACCTGACATGGGGCTATCAGTTGCAAGAATGATCGGCCACATCACATATTTGTCTGATAAGTCCATGCGCTTGAAATTCGGCAGAAAAATGCAGGACAAAAAAGATGCGCCATTTACATTTGATTCTAAATTCCAGGTTGAAAGCTATTTAAAATATCAGGGCCAAAAATTTGTCACAAGATTTGATGCTAATTCTTTTTTATACATCACAAAGGCTGCTGACTATTTCGATCTTGAAGAGCAGCATGGTGACGGATCACCTGTTGATTCATTTTTAAATGCAAAAGCAAGGTTCCTGGTCATCTCCTATTCTTCTGACTGGCTCTATCCAACATCTGAATCCAAAGCAATTGTAAATGCTTTAAAAAAAAACAGGCTTGATGTGAGCTTTTGTGAAATTGAATCAGAGTGGGGCCATGATGCATTTCTTCTACAGGATAAGAGACTTGATAAAATGATAAAAGGTTTTCTCGCAAGTGTATACGAAAAAACAGAGGACAACTAATAATGAGATTTGATCTTAAAATTCTGGCTTCATGGATAAAGCCCGGGTCAACTGTTTTAGGCCTTGGATGTGGCGAGGGTGATCTGCTCTATTATCTCAAACAAGAAAAAAATGTTAAAGAAACCGGAATTGAAATTAAAGAAAAAAAAGTTGCCCTGTGTATTGAAAAAGGACTATCTGTCCTTCAAGGCGATATAAATAAGGAAATATTGGATTATTCAGACAAAAGCTTTGATTATTGCATCTTAAGTCAGACTTTGCAGCAGGTATATGACCCTGAAGGTTTAATAAAAGAAATCCTGCGAGTTGGGAAAAAAGCAATAGTCAGTTTCCCCAACTTCGGGCATATTAAAATCAGGCTTCAACTCCTTGGTGGTGGTAAAGCCCCAGTATCAAGAGAACTGCCATATCAATGGTATGATTCACCAAATATAAGAGTTTTAACACTTGAAGACTTTAAAATATTTGCCAATAAAATAGGTTTTAATATTCATAAAAAAGCAGCTATTAAACCGGGTGAAAAGAGCCATGAAGGAAAAATTGTTAAATTTTTACCAAACCTGTTTGCAACATATGGAATTTATGAAATCGGAAAATAATAAGGAGTAATATAAAATGAAAATGAAGATAACATCCCTTGCAGTCAGTAAAAAAAAGGGGACTATAAAAACAACAGTCAATACAGCAACTTTAATAGAGAACCATGGGTTTAAAGATGATGCCCATGCAGGAGACTGGCACAGGCAGGTAAGTTTTTTATCTCAGGAAAATATAGATGCAGCAAATAAAAGAGGCCTTGATGTTTCCTTTGGAGATTTTGCGGAGAACATTGCAAGTCTTGGTGTTGACTGGAAAACACTCCCTGTGGGCACAAAAGTACAATTGGGAGATAAGGCTGTTGTTGAAATAAGTCAGATCGGTAAAGTCTGCCATAAAAAATGCGCTATCTACTATAAGGCAGGGGATTGTATTATGCCAAAAGAAGGAGTTTTTGCAAAAGTCCTGAAAGGTGGAGAGTTAAAAATAGACGATAAAATAAAGTTTATTTAATTATGGAAATAAAAAAGCTTATAAGTAAAATCAAAGCCAGGAAAAAAGAGCTTGGAAAAAAACTTGTTATACTGACTCACCATTATCAAAGAAAAGATATTGTTGCCTTAGGAGATTTCTGTGGAGATTCATTTGCTTTATCAGCCAGGGCAGCAAATGATAAAAATGCCGAATACATAGTTTTTTGTGGTGTGCATTTTATGGCTGAAAGCGCCGCAATACTTGCCAAATCTCACCAGATAGTACAAATACCTGACACTGATGCCGGATGCTGGATGGCAGACATGGCTGATTCTGTTCTCCTTGAAAAAGCATGGACTGAACTCACAAGCATAGTTAAAGAAGAAAAAATAATCCCCCTTGTGTACATGAATTCAGATGCCCACATAAAAGCACATTGCGGTCGCAAAAACGGGATCATATGCACATCATCAAATGCCCCGAAAGCCTTTGAATGGGCATTTGAGCGAGGAGAAAAAATCTTTTTCTTTCCTGATGAACATCTTGGCCGAAATACCGGCAACACACTTGGCATCTCGCAAAATGAGATGGTAGTCTGGGATCCTGCAAAACCTTTTGGAGGCAACTCACAAGAGAGTTTAGAAAAAGCTAAGGTCGTACTCTGGAAAGGGTATTGCCTGGTACACACACGATTTACAACAAATCAGATAAAAAACATGAGAAAAAACCATCCTGATGCAAAAATTGTTGTGCATCCTGAGTGCACCGAAGATGTGGTTGCTCTGTCTGATGCTGTCGGGTCAACAAGCTTTATTGTAAACTATGTAAACAATGCTGAAAAAGGCTCTACCATTATTATAGGAACAGAAATAAATCTTGTTGAAAGACTTGGAATTGAGCATAGAGACAAAATAATTCTTCCGTTAAAACAATCGCTTTGCCCTAATATGTTTAAAATTAACCTTGAAAACCTTCTATATACATTGAATAATATCGGAAAAGTAAATACAATTCATGTTAAAGACACCATAAAAAGAGATGCAAAGATTGCTTTAGATAGAATGCTTACACTTTAATATGGTTGCTTGAATTATTAGAAACAAGCAAGAAAATACTACCGATTTTATTGACATTCTACCACAACGTAGTATATTTGATTAAAATACTAAATAAAGGAGATAATATATGTGGGAATATACTGATGCAGTTAAAGATCATTTTTTAAATCCGCGTAATGTGGGTGAGTTGGAAGGAGCCAATGCTATTGGAGAAGCAGGTTCTTTAAGTTGCGGTGATGCATTGAAATTATTTTTAAAAGTCAATGAAAATGAAAGAATCATTGACGCCACTTTTATGACATTTGGATGTGCCAGTGCTGTGGCATCCTCTTCAGCCCTGACTGAAATTATTAAGGGCATGACCCTTGATGAGGCCTCAAAGATAACCAATGGAGATATTTCTGATTTCCTTGGAGGCCTGCCAAAAGCAAAAATGCATTGTTCAGTTATGGGGCAGAATGCGTTAAAAAAAGCAATCGCTGATTTCAGAGGTGTCCAGATTATGGAAAAACCTGGTCAGATTGTTTGTGAATGCTTTGATGTTACTGATCTTGAAATCATAGATGCGGTAAAGAAGAACGGCCTTGAGACCACTGAAGACGTGACTGACTACCTTAAAGCCGGTGGTGGATGTGGCAATTGTCTTGAAAGGATTGAAGAAGTACTTGAAGCTGTTAAAGCTAAAGGATAATTTAAAAAAATGAAAATTGTATACACAGATAACAATGCTACTACAAAAGTTGCAGATGAAGTTATAGAAGAGATGCTTCCCTATTTTGGTGAATTATATGGTAACCCTTCTTCCATGCATACCTTTGGAGATCAGGTGCAAAAAAAAATAAAACAGGCAAGGCAGAGAGTGGCTGATTTTATCAATGCTGATCCCGAAGAAATCATTTTCACAAGCTGCGGAACTGAGAGTGACAATTCAGCTATTTTTTCTGCCATCAGAGCTTTTCCTGAAAAAAAGCATATTATCACTTCCAATGTAGAGCACCCCGCCATCAATAACCTTTATAAAGAGCTCCAAAAGACAGAAGGATATAAAGTTACGTTTGTTCCGGTGGATAAAAAAGGGCTTTTGGACCTTGATCTGTTGTACAACAGCATATCCGAAGATACAGCCATTATTTCCCTGATGTGGGCAAACAATGAAACAGGCGTACTCTTTCCCATTGAAAAAATCGCAAAACAAGCCAATGAAAAGCATATCCTGTTCCATACTGATGCGGTTCAGGCAGCAGGCAAAGTACCTATAGATGTCAAAAAAATTGGTGTGGACATGCTATCTCTTTCCGGGCATAAAATACATGCTCCAAAAGGAGTTGGTGTTCTTTATGTAAAAAAAGGATTAAAGTTCTCACCTTTCCTGGTTGGTGGACATCAGGAGGATGGAAGACGCGGTGGAACAGAAAACAGTGTATCCATTATCGGACTTGGAAAAGCCTGCGAACTTGCTAAAGAAAACATTCCCATTATAAACAGTAAAGTCAGAGAACTTAGAGACTATCTGCAAGCTCAGCTCCTTGATAAAATCATCAGTTCCTCAGTCAATGGGGATTTAGAGCAAAGACTTCCTAATACATTATCAATCGGGTTCGATGCTGTGGAAGGAGAATCCATCCTTTTAATGTTAGACCGTGAGGGGATCTGCGCTTCTTCAGGCTCTGCATGCACATCCGGGTCTCTGGAACCTTCACACGTACTGATGGCAATGGAAGTACCGTTTAAATCAGCCCATGGGTCTATTCGATTTTCTCTGTCTCATTATAATACTAAAGAAGAGATGGATCATATTGTCACCGCCATGGTGCCTGTAATTCAAAAACTCAGAGCAATGTCTCCTTTCTGGAAAGACGGAAAAGTAATATGATAAAACTTGGTCACAACCAGGATGAGCTGGCCAAGGAAATCAAGGCACGCTCGGGGATCAATTTTAACGCCTGTCTGCATTGCAGAACCTGTACGAATTCCTGCCCCTTTGTAGAAGGTATGGACTATGCCCCAAATGCTGTTATTCGTCTTATTCAACTCGGACAGGAAGATGCTGCTTTAAAATGTTCCACAATCTGGATTTGTGTCGGGTGCAATACCTGCTGCAGCTATTGCCCCATGGCAATTGATATACCTGCTGTAATGGACGGTCTTCGCCATAAGGCCATTGAAAAAGGAGTCAAAATTGCAGAACCTGATGTTTTAAATTTTCATACCGAAGTACTAAACACAGTAAAAAAATACGGGCGGACCCATAAACTTGAAATTATGATGCGGTATAAACTAAAAAAAATGGATCTTCTCAGTGATATGGGGCTTGGACTTAATATGTTGAAAAAGCGAAAACTGGATTTAACCCCATCCAAAGTTAAGGATAAAAAAGCCATTGAAAAAATCTTTCAAAAAAAATAAAATCAAGGCAAATAAAACCGGCCATCAACCTGAGCGATTAAAATTTTCTTTCTTCCCTGGATGTTCACTTAAAGCTTCCGGGCATGAAAACACCCTGTCCTTATTGAAATTTTGCGACCGCATGAATATAGAACTTACGGAACTTGAAGACTGGAATTGTTGCGGGTCATCGTCTGCTCACAGCATAGACCATAACATTGCAAAATATCTTCCCATGAGAAATATTTCTCTTGTACCAAAGGGGATGCCGTTACTGATAGCCTGTCCCAGCTGCCTTATCCGAATGAAATCCATGTACTCAAAAATCAAAAATGATGATGTCCTAAAGCAGGAATATGAGGAACAATGGGAACAACCCTTTGACGAAGACCTTGAAATTATCCATTTCTTTGAAATTTTCAACCTGATTCATGTGGAAAACTATATTGACCATGCCAGAGAAAGATTAAAAAAATTAAAGGTTGCTCCCTATTATGGCTGTATGCTTTCCATGCCACCGGATTTAAGATTTGAAAAAAACTATTCCGGGGTTATGGAACAAACCCTTGAGAGGCTAGGAGCCGATATTATCCCCTTTGGATATTCAACACAATGCTGTGGCACCTATCTATCCGTAGCAAAACCTCAACTTGCCCAAAAAGTCGTCAATCAGATTGTATCAGGGGCAATGGAAGCCGGAGCAGAGTGTATGGTCACGGCCTGTGCCATGTGCCACTTAAACCTTGAAATCCGATGTACTGTTAAAAACCCCATCCCGACTCTTCATTTCTCAGAATTACTTTCAATGGCTCTTGGAGAAGAAGATCAAAAAAAATGGTTCCCAAGGCATATTGTTGATCCTGTGCCGTTATTAAAAAAAAGAGGTTTAATATCTTCTTGAGGTTTAACACTGAATCTAAAATTAGGCTCACTTACTCCAATTTTTCCAGGCAAGACAACAGAAATATATAATTAGTACAGCTTGGGTCCATGGGAATATCGGATACCACCAGACGCCATTTTTTTCTGGGTGAGCAAGAATAACATGGACCAGGACAGGTTGAAAAATCATAAATACTCCGTCTATTATACCAAATATCAAACCCCATTTATTTTTCAAAGCTATCAATAGTATTCCAACAGCTAATAATCCTGCAAAAAGCGGAACAGCTATTGCTCCCGAACCTTCCATCTTTATAGCACCTGGTATCTCACGGACAATTTTGTGTACAAATTGTATCAACATCATCGCCATCGCTGCCTGACAGAATATTGAAGGACGGCCTTTAAGCGCCTGCTCTATTTTCATTTTTATGATCCCCTTTTTCTACGATGTGAATTAGGCACTAACTTTTAAAAAATTGTTTATAATCAAGCCTGGAAGTCATTCTTATTATCAAAAACATACCGGTTATGATCAAAACGATGTCGATGTAGGCTCCTAAACGCATAATCCCAAAAAAACCAAAATATAAAGTAACAGAAGCAACAAAGAATTCGAGGAAAATACTACCCGGCTTCTTTAACAGGCAGAGAAAGCCACAAAAGGCAACCATTGTAGGGCAATTTACAATTCCCAGTGGTGAATAAATTAAAGCATTTAGAAAAAGCGGCTCTTCAACCCAATGTAGATAATAAAAACCAAAAACAATTGCGACAAATCCAATGATTTTATTGATCGGTTTCAATTGAGTGAAATCAAAATCAAGCTCCTTGTTTATCAATGCAAATATAGTAAGTATAAAAAAAGTGATAAAAATAATAATATTGGGAGGAATAAGATACTTTATAGATACTGCGGAGGCAGTTCCAGACAGAATTAACAGCAAAGCTGCAAATATAATGTTTCTCAATTTTTTTAATATCAGACCCAAAATTAACAATGCAAGATAGATTCCGTGCATAACTGCTGCAAGAAAAGATGTATCTTTTGTCACCTGCTGGAGCATGTTGGTAATTTCGGCAGGGATTTTTAAAAATGTAAATATAAATACAATACCCAGTAGAACCGAAAGCAAGGACCATTTATATTTATTTTTCATAGTTAATTCCTTTTATTTATATGGCATGTATTTTCTTTTGGGCAATCACTACATTGCCCATCAAAATCACATGGTAGAAAGACCATATTGATTAATATTTTAATATTCTCTTCAAAGGTTTCAATCATTTCCCGATTAATCCAATAGAACACTTTATATCCCTCTCTCACAGGTTTAACAATGTTCACATTTTTTAATATCTTTAAATGCTGCGAAACTGCAGAATTTGTAATACCAAGCTTTTCAGCAATTTCACCTACATAAAATTTTTCTTTTTTTGTAGCCACTAAACGAATAATTTTCAAACGAGTAGGGTCGCTTAAAGCCTTAAATATATCAGTCATTTTCAATATGTAATCATCCATGTGTGTTCCTCTTTTTTAGTCTTTAACTTATTAAGTTATTTCTTAATAAGTATATTAATGTACTTATCTGTAAAAGTCAAATGAATTAATTTTTTTCTCTTGACTGACACCTACTATTTTATTATGCTTTATGAATCGTATTTCAACCGTACAATCTTGTAAGGGAGAGTACTATGGCCTCAGCAGGAAAAAAAAGTATTAATAAAGGTTGGTGGTTTGGAGGAATTACAGGTATTGTCTTGATGACAATCATGGTACTGGCATCCGGTTTTATGATTGAAACCACAAATACAGATACATTTTGTGTCACCTGTCATGTGATGAAGCCATTCAGGACAGCCTGGCAGGACTCAGTCCATGGAGGTCAGAATCCACAAGGGTTTACAGCCCAGTGCGTTGACTGCCACCTGCCCCATGGAGGCTTTATTGAATACTTCACAGTAAAAGCAAAAACCGGTATCAGTGATATAATCCATAATATGTATATTGATGAAAAGACCTATGACTGGGCTGCCGCTACTGAAAAAAATCGATTAAGATTCACTTTTGACAGTGCCTGTCGCCGATGTCATCACATTTTAACACCACCTGGAATGAAATCTGGCGGATTCATTGCCCATAGGGCATATATGCTTGGAGAAACCAAAAAAAAATGTGCTGAATGTCATCCACATGTCGGGCATAAAAACATGATAGAAACAGCAAACAATTATTTTCAAAATTTATAATAAGCACTTAACTAAAATTGTAAGGGGGGAAAAATGAAGTATTCACCAATTAAAATTCTAATAGTGAGTTGCTCTCTTTTCCTGATGGGAGTTGTTGCTGTTGCTACAGCCAGTGACCAAACTCCCAATTTGGGACAAAAAACACTCGTTATTAACTCCGGCTATTCAGCAGAAGCATTAACCTGCATTGAATGCCATTCTAAAAAAATGCCCGGTACTGTTGCGACATGGAAACACAGTGGAATGGCTCGTGCCGGCGTTTCCTGTTTTGACTGCCATGCAGTAGAAAAGAGTTCGCCCATGGCTGTACAGTGTGAGGGTCTTAAAGGTACAAGCACATACATCTCACCAATGGTCTCATCAAAGACCTGTTCACGCTGCCATCCCAAAGAAGTTGAGCAATTTCTTAAAAGCGGGCATGCAACACTTGCAAGTAAGGCGGTTATGGATGTGTCAAAGGTCGGTGGCGGTCTGATTAAACTTCAGTACCATTATGAAGGAATGGGTTTTATTGATAACCCGGATATGAAACTTGATGGTTTAACACCTAAGGATATGCCTGCTTATAACAGGGCATCCAGAGCATCGGGCTGCCAGATGTGCCATGGCACGCAAGTTGAAATGGGCCCGGACAACAAACCCATTAATGAAACATGGCCAGGAGGAGTTGGAACACGATATCCTGATGGCTCAGTGGGAACCTGTACCGTGTGTCATACCAGGCATCAGTTTTCAATTGCCGAGGCCAGAAAACCCGAAGCATGTGCTTCCTGCCATCTTGGCCCTGACCATCCGGACATTGAAATTTATCTTTCAAGTAAACATGGGCAGCAGTTCTTAACTCATGGTGAAGAGTGGAACTGGGACAGTGCACCTGATACATGGGAGCCAGGGGATTATACAGCTCCAACCTGTGCAGTCTGTCACATGAGCGGTATTGGTGAACTTTCAACTACCCATAATATTAATGAACGATTGAAATGGGATTTGATGCATAAAAAGAGTGTCATCAGAAGTGGTGAAAGAGGAGATGGTGAAAAAGGTGACATGCTGATGCGAAAAGTCTGTATCAACTGCCATGGTTCTACCCATACCGCAACCCAGAGAACAGTGCTGGATAACTCAGTTGCATTATACAATAAATACTGGGAAGGTGCTGTAAAAATGAAAAAAGAGCTTGCTGACAAAGGGCTTCTTAAAAAAGATGCCTGGAGAGATGGTTTTCAGGAACTTATGTATTATCTGTGGCACCATACAGGAAGACGGGCAAGACAGGGCTCTGCCATGAACGGCCCTGATTATGCTCACTGGCATGGATTTTTCCAGGTATTTCAGGTTTACCAGGATATGGAAGAAATTCATAAATGGCGAATCAAAAACAATAAAATTGAAGACCTGAGTACTGTTATGAGTACTGGTCCATTATAAAAATTGTGATTTGCCTCCCCTGTAAAAAAGGGAGGATTTTGTATCCCCTTCTTATGTAGAAAAAATCCCCGTGAAAGCGGGGATTTTTTATGCTATTCTCTATGGATGAAAATAAAAAAAATTAAACTGCTTTTTCTCTGCACTGAAAATTCATGTCGGAGCCAGATGGCTGAAGCATGGACCAGACACCTGAAAGATGATGTTATTGAGTCGTATTCAGCCGGGATTAAAGCCTCAGGCCTAAATGAAAATGCAGTAAAAGTGATGGCAGAGAAAAACATAGATATAGCAAAACAGAGATCAAAAGATATTGATGAATTTTTCAAGATTGATTTTGATTATATAATAACATTATGCGACCATGCCCATGAGACATGTCCAACAGTTTTTGCTGAAAGCAGAATAATCCATAAAGGCTTTGATGACCCGCCGGAAATGGCTAAAAACTTTACAAATAATGAAGAAAAGTTGAATTGCTACAGAAAGGTCAGAGACGAAATTTATGAATATATAAAAACTCTTCCCCCTTCAAAAACATAGAGACAGT
>Ga0255393_10056_pt1 | contig 16222 bp, 16 predicted proteins | sample ANMaggSeSYBR01C8_FD_182122 | JGI IMG/M metagenome (GOLD analysis project Ga0255393, IMG submission 182122) | Sediment cell enrichment communities from methane seep in Santa Monica Basin, California, United Staets - ANME aggregate JGI... | ecosystem: Environmental > Aquatic > Marine > Cold seeps >... | reverse complement strand
CAGTCGAGTGGGGGGCCAATATAGCCACGCGGCACCATGCTCTCACGACTCAGCAGGTCACCTGCCGGGAACGCCATCAGTACATGATTATCGCTCAAGATGAAACTAAGGTCATTATTATTATTGGTCGGGTCCGCCAAGTTATGCGAGAGAACCATTTCTCCTTGGACGAGGTCTGTTTTGATAATCTTACCAACCGTCTCTTCAAGATTTGTGATGGCAGTGCGTGGGGCGATTTCTACAGGCACACTGGCTAGCTCTACATCAGTTCCAGAAATCTTGTCCCCCAAGGCGAGGTCGCGTGTAACGACCGCCACCATAGTCTTGACGGTGTATTCTTCAGATGCCACTGATGCCTGGTTTGCCTGGAAGCGTTGAATCAGACTGAAGCTGGCAAAAACCCCGATTGCAACCAGGATCAACCCCGTAATTATTATGAATACAACTTTATTTTTATTTTTCAATCGAGACCTCCCGTAGGCAGCAAGTATAGTTCATTATTTGATTAAAGATACCGTGCAATTACCAAGATTTACATCGCAATGGTTTTCAAGATCCAATGGAAATTCAACATTCTTCAGGAAGTAACCTTCAACTGATTGAATATTATCTGCGATCAATGATTTGTGAGGGTGCTTAGGATCTGGATTCATCTCCTGGGCGAGCGCAAACCCCGGGCAATAATCAGAAGAATGAATGTGCACACAGGAGATATAGAAAGGAGAAAATGCAATCACATGGAACTTGGGTGCTTGTCCCGCATTATCAATATCCCCGGTATCAGGTAGCTCAGGAAATGGAGGTTCGTGTGCAATCGTCATACAGACTTCGTTGGCAATTGGATCATTATCATCACAAATAGCATTGTAGACCGGAATTAATACAACATCTCCCTGACGGTATTCTTTGATAGCGGAATAAACGCTGGTAATTGCACCTGTCTGACCAGACAGCCATGTGTGAGGTACGATCGGAAAATCAAGCCCATTTACTATCCAGTCGATCAGATCAGAAGCACCACCGCCGCCGTTATTAAGATCGAGCCAGCCACGGTTGCCGCCCCCTTCAATTTCATTCTTCCCGTCCCCATCCAGGTCACATGTAATGGCTACAGCATAGTTAGGATCGTCTACATCTAATTCTTCTTTACAAAAGGTTTCTTGATTTACGGCGATCTTGTCCATGATTACATAGATTTGTTTGGGCGGTTTTCTATCTACATCTACATTTACAATATTGTCATCGTCCATCTCGAAAGAATCCCCGTCATTATCCGGGATCACAATCGATGCTGGTGGAGGTCCCTCAACAAGGGGTTTGAGTAAGCCGTCCCAATCCAACGCCATCTTCTTGCAGTCTAGGCCTGGGTCAAAGGGGGGGTCACTACCCAATGATGGGCGGCAGGACCAGCCGATTGGCAAGAGGTAATTTCCATCTGGTGAAAAACACCCCGCAACAGCCTCTGCACCTGCTTCGAGAGAATCCTCATTGAAAATTTTGGCAAAAAAGGAGTCATTGGTGACAGTGGTGTTAACTGTTATTAATCCACTGTCTAATTGCGCGTTGACGGTCGCAGCTTCATTCATAAGGGCGTAACTTCTAGCCACATCAAGCGGATCCGCGCCAGTGGAATAACACAATTCTCTGGCACCTGCCATGGCGCCAGCATCCGCTGCGGCCTGGGCAGTGCGCCGATTGAGCATAATCGATCCTCCATCAATTAGCAGGGCAGCGAACGCGACCAACACAACAAATGCTGCTACCACAATTGGCAGGACCTGAGCTTTCTCCAATTTACTGAATCGATTTGTGATTTTCATCATTCACCTCCATAGCTACCTGGATCCAGGAGTAACATGCATTTTGGATTGAACTATAAGGTTAAATCCCTCTGCTGAACCGAAAAGCTGTCCGATACCGGGTGTGACCGGTTTGTATGGATATGTTGCTTCGATTAATACAGTCGTGAAAAAAGTATCCACTTTTTCTGGAGTTACAGAAATATGATCTTTGGTTAATGGATTTGGTACACCTGATAAACCAACTGCGTATTCCAATACCTTATCCTGTAAAGAATTGTCGGTGGGGTTGTTAAAAGCAGAGTCTAATTCGTCCTTATGAACGATCGCATAGCGTGTAGCTTCACGGACCGCATTGGTTAAGGAAGAATAATAGAAAATGATCCGCCCGACATCAAGGAAACCGATGATTAGGAATAAGACAAGGGGGAAGACTAATGCAAACTCGATTATAGATTGCCCAGAATAACGCCGTTGGTTTTTCATTGGACCATCATCTTTACTGTACTGGTTAATTGGACCGGCCCGCTTAACAACCCAAACGATTGCAGGATATTATCAAAAATCAGGTCCACTATTCTTGTGATCGTTACTTCCACTGGCAAACCGTGTGTGCAGCAGCCTGAATATGTCACATCTGTATCACCTATCTCAATGTTGAAACTTTTTCCTTCGTCATGTATGGCTGCAAACGTGTCCACATAACCATTATCTGCATCCTCCGGGAAGTAAGCGAGGTAATTCGCGCCTTCGCGGGCAGCATTTGTTAAAATTATTTTTGTGAAAAACATGCGCCCATAATCCATCGTCCCCAGAACAAGCAACAGTAGGATGGGCAACACTAATGCAAACTCCACCACCGCCTGTGCTGGAGAGCTTCCATATTTCAGTTGATTGGTTTTTGTTTTATTCACAACAGAGCCCATTCATTGGTTCTATCCCCTGAATTGACATGAGCGCTTCTTATTGGTGTGAAAAATATATCGGTTACGATAATCATCATTACACCTATTTAAAGCAACGCAAACTATCAATAGGGAAAATTCCTTTTCTCTATTCACGTGTATAAATTATAATCTGCTCACTTAACATTATACACTATCTCAGTTGACGACGCTTTAAGAATAAGTCCATAAAGTTTAGTAATAAAACTAAACAAGTTAATAATTTCCTGCAAAGTGAAGTGGAGGGTATAAATTGAAAATCTTTCTACTGGTTGGGCGGGAAGTCAAAGTATTTAGAAGTGATCTGGTTGGCATAATGCAGACCGTAAATGCAATTCTCCCCTGATACATTTACGGAAATTTCAGACCAACTCATTGGGCCCTCCGTGATATCGAATGTTGTAACGAGTGTGTCATAGACACATCCTGGTCCTGAGGTGTAATCCATCAGCGTCAGCTTCCAAAGTGTTGCATAATCTACCGCCAGGCTGGGATTCCAGCCGGTGGCATTAAAGACAAGCTGCGAGGTCTGATAGCAGTGACCCATCACAGCTTCCGCCAGGATGTCTACGCTGCGATTTGCTGAATTAGGGTCGATACCATATGCACACGAGCCGCAGGTGGCAACGAGTGAGGAAAGGAACTGGTTTACGATGCCCGAATCCGATACACAGTTTCCGCTGCCTGAAGCTGAGCAAATCTTGGCGTAAAGATCGGGATTCCATTGCAGCGCATTTTGCATACCGATATAGGTCATATGACCAAAACCATAATGAATAACGTTATTATTTTCACCGTAGATGTACAACGACGGCCAGAATTGGCTCTCTCTCGTTATCAGTTGCTTGAGCAGCACCGGCGGCACACCCACTTCTTTCCAAGATTGCAGGATGGGTTCATTTAGCATGTTTTGAATGTAGATCACAGTTGGTAAAGCAGTGGCCATACCGCAGGCATTGGCATATCCGTTGTACATCAACCCGCCCGAAGGGCAGATACTCGCATCCACAACGTTATCAGCGATCAGCTGTCCAGCCAGGAAAAAGTAAGGTTCTTCCGTGTACAGTTGGTCTGCGGATTCCGGCACGTAGAGCCAGTGCAATTCGTTCATTGGAACGTTCACACGATTGAGGCAAGGGTGCACAGTCTGGGCGGAGACATTCTCAGTTTGTGAAGCGTTTAGGTTTATACCCCCTTCCAATAGGAAAATTACCGAAATAATAATAAACGTAAGAATTATTTTTGGAATCCTATTTTTATATAATTTCATTGTAAATAATCATCTCAGAGCCGGAATTGATGAGATTTTTATATGATGGATTAAATCCAAAAATAACCCGGTCAATATTTCTCATTTGCTGGCTCCGCAATTAATATCGATACCTTTTCCAGGTTTGTCTTCACCTATTGCACAAGAATATTCTAATAAAGTCTCTTGATTCTGAGACTTTATTAGAATTAAAGTTGTTAAGTGTTAGCTATCAATCTGCTTAAGTAGAGGCACCCGCAAACAATGATTGGATAGTTGTGAAAACAGCTTGTATATCAGTACCAAGAAGTGTGAGCACTGCGATCACCACAATTGAAATTAATAGTACGATCAATGCGTATTCAATTAGTGTCTGCCCTTTTTCTTCATGCGCCCTTATTGTTCTTAATAATTCTTTCATTGAAATTCCTCCTTAAAATATAATCAATATAATATGAACATAGTACACTCTTAATTAATATCTGTCAACTTGATGCTTTGTAGTATTCTGTTGTTTATCTAATCCTCCTGCTTAAATATAACGGTCAGACTTTTGGCGGCTAGGCAATCTTTGCTGATTTTCATCTGCTTTAGACTCTTAGCTTTGCGTCCCACCCTTTCAGGTGGTATGCCTTTATCGAGTCTTACTTATAGTTATTATCCAACATTTATACGATTTGTCAAGTACTTGTTAGCATGTTGTGAATCACCAGTAATAATGTCATCATGGAAAACACATAGGGGACAATGACAATTAAGGAAATTATTTTCACTCTAATTCAGCATACTGGTTAGGTTAGATGGTACATCCATATTTATGGACATATATCTCGTATAATAATATTCAGTTGTTTTTATTTTCTCGAGACCATCTTATCGTTTGAAATGGAGTAGATCTAATGTCTTTGATACTTGTCGTGATTGTTGGTGGAATTATTGGCATCATCATTAATTATTTTTCGGATGTGCTCCCTGTTTCTCGGCGTATCGCCCGGCCTTTATGTAGAGAATGTAACCAACCTTACTCAATAAAAGACTATTTAATTTCCTGTAGATGCTCAATATGTGGTAATAGGACATCAACAAGATCCATAATTGTTCTTATTAGTGCAATTGTTATATGCATTTTAATCAAATTTTTTCCATTTTCCATTCTTGGTTTTTGGGCAACGCTCCCGATCTTGATTTTCCTGGGAGTGATAGTGGTGATAGATATCGAACACCGAGTGGTTTTGCTTCAAACAAGCATTTTTGGGTTTGTTTTATTCTTTCTTTATGGAATTAGATTGAATGGTTTATTAAGCACAATTTTTGGCGCTCTCGCAGGATTCCTAATCATGCTCATTTTTTATTTTCTAGGGTTAGCGTTCACAAAAATAGCTGGAAAACTAAGGCATCAAAAAACAGATGAGGTCGCTTTTGGATTCGGAGATGTTTTTATTGGTACGATTTTAGGATTGCTTACTGGTTGGCCTTTAATTGTCGGAGCATTTTTTATAACGATTTTTGCATTTGTAGCATTCTCATTTGTCTTATTCATTGCATTAATATTAACAAAAAGATATCACGCGTTTTCTAATACCCAACCCTTTACGACATTTCAGATCCTTGGGGCAATAGCGATTTTCTATTTTTGAAAGCTTAAGACAAGCTTGAACCTTACTCTTAATTAGTAAGTTTTTCTTTTTTTAAAATAATCCTGATTAATAATTGAGTATAGGATTATCGGAAATTAGAAACCGCCATATCTGGGAAAAAGGTGTAAGAATCACGAAAACTTCTACCTGAGAGGTAATCCGCTCAGTAGTAAAGAAGGACCCACAAAAGCAAAAGACCTTACAACTATCCATCGGATAGATGTAAGGCCACAGGAGACTTGTAAGCCCTCGCGATTTTTGTTTAATGCTAAAGGGTGGAAGAAATGAACACAAAAAATATATTATCAATGTTAAGTACAGAAAAGTGTAGAAGAACAACACTGAGCCTGATGTCATGCGACAGGCATCAACGATCTGGGAAACTGCCGATCTTCTTAGATGTTTTAGTAACAAAGAATCTAGATGGTTTTTTATTTTATGAAACTTATTTTCTTTTGAGATGATTGCGAGTTGACTACTCTGAATGTTTTATGATCTCAAGGTGGAGATATCGGTTATTATTATCTTACTAAAAAAATAAACCGGGAATTTTTCACTCGGTTTATTGTTATGGAGATGCAATCATGTTAGATAAATCTATCCATGAAGAAACCATATCTTTTGCTCAAGAAATCATCCGAGTGAATAGTCCCTCCTGGCATAAGGAGGGTGTTGCGGAATTGGTCAAGCAAAAAATGCAAGCGCTCGGGTACGATTCTGTATGGGTTGATTCTTTCGGAAATGTGATCGGAATTCGAATTGGTAAACGCCCTGGTCCAGTCATTTTATTTGATGGGCACATGGATGTAGCCCTACTTGAAGGGAAAAAAATAATTTCTAATTTCATAAAATATTTCTCGGGTCAATTTAGTTAAAGGATTCTAATAACCAAGAGGTTTTATGCAAATACAATGTCCAAGTTGTAAAACTCAAATTAAACAAACACTGGAAGATTGGCGCTGTCAATGTGGTGAAGCTTGGGAGCCAATACCAGAAAACAGTTTTAACAAGAATCTGATTAATCCAAGCAAGATTGGCCTATGGCGCTATGGCAGTCTTTTTGGACTGGATTTTGAAACACCAGCTATAACGATGGGTGCAGGATGGACCCCTTTGATAGCAGCTCGATTCAACCAGAGGGAAGTATTATTTAAATTGGAATACATTTCACCTACCGGGTCTTTTAAGGATCGTGGAACTGAAATCGAGATAAATACTTTAATTGACCAGGGTGCAAAAAAAGTAATTGATGATTCATCCGGAAATGCTGGATCTGCTCTTGCTGCTTACGCCGCTCGATCTGGATTGGAAGCAGAAATATATGTCCCGCATTATGCTTCTGAGAATAAAAAGAAACAAATTGCAATTTATGGCGCAGAAGTAAATTCTATTAAGGGTCTAAGGCAGAACACAAAAAATGCGGCAATCGCTGCAATATCTGATGGAGTTGTATATGCATCACATGCATATAACCCCAGTTTTCTGCTGGGGCAAGAATCTATTGCCTGGGAAATATGGGAACAGATGAATGGAAAAGTGCCTGATTGGTATATTGTACCGGTTGGACAGGGGGTACATCTTCTTGGCGCATGGTTGGGTTTTTGTAGACTAAAGGAAGCGGGATTAATTGATAAAACACCCCGGATGGTTGCTGTACAACCATCCATCCTCAATCCCATCAGCTCTGCTTGGAAAAACAAAAGCCAGTCTCTACCTGAATTAAATCCAAGCAAGCCCAGTATTGCGGAAGGACTGGCGATAACAAAACCTGTCCGGTGGAGAAGAATTCTTCAAGCTATCAATGAAAGTGACGGTATGGCCTTCTCTGTAGAAGAAGAAGAAATTTATAATTCCCAGATAAATTTAGCCAAGATGGGTTTCTTTGCTGAACCTTCAAGCGCTGTAGTATTGGCTGCTTTGCCGAAAGTACTTAAGGAAGCAGGAAAAAAAGATTCAATTGTCATGCCATTGACAGGAAGTGGTTTAAAAGGTGCACCGAAAATTGAATAAAATATTAAATAGATAAAAATTATGGCAATAGATATGATTAAATTTACTCGAGGGGTTCCTCCACCAATAAGTTTTCCAACCGAAAGGCTAATCTCTATAACTACAGATTTGTTAAAAAATGAGAGTTCTACTCTTTTACAGTATGGTAACTCGTATGGATATTTCCCGCTGCGGGAGATGATTGCAAGCCAATTTCAAGTTGATGTAGATAGAGTGGTATTAGGGCAGGGATCTTTACAGTTGCTTGATCATCTATTAAGGATTGAAAAAGAGAAACTTCCATCAATCTGTATTGAAGAGCCAACCTATGATCGTACAATCACGATTTTTAATCGTGCAAAAGCCAAATTAACCGGTATCCCTATCACTTCTGATGGTTTTGATGGTTCATATTTTGAAAAAATGCTTGCTGGGAGAAAGGAAATTGATTATTTATATATAATCCCGGATTTTCAAAATCCCAGTGGAACAATAATGGATCTGGATACCCGCAAACGAATTATAGAATTGGCGAAACAACACAATTATTTGATCATTGAAGATTCTCCATATCGCCGGTTAAGGTATGAAGGAGAAGATATACCATCTTGCTTTGAAATTAGCCCAGATAATGTAATCCATATGTCATCGTTCAGTAAACTGGTTTGCCCGGGTTTACGGGTTGGGTTTATGATTTTACCTGCCAATTTAGCAAAACAGGTAGCAAAAATTGCCGAGGATACATATATTAATCCTAGTTTTTTAAATCAGGCGTTGGTTTTTCGGTTTTCCAGTGGTGGATTTCTTGATGAGCACTTAATAATATTAAAAAATCTCTATAACACACGCAGACAAGCTATGTTTCAGGCATTGGATGATCGTATGGCTGATCTTGGTGAGTGGACGAAGCCCAAGGGAGGATTCTTTGTAGGTTTGACCCTATCTAGAAAGGTTGAAATTTCTTCCTTGATGAAAGCTGCATCTTCTAAGGGGTTACAGCTAACTGATGGGAGAGGGTTTTTCATTCATGGCGGAGAGACATTTATCCGTTTACCGTTTTGTGCACTTACTCCTGCCCAAATTCAACAAGGAATTTCCCGTTTACAATCGACGATCTTATCTCTTGAGAAAACATAATTAAGGAAGAATAAAAGAACAAGAAAATGAAGCAGAGATATGCGGTGATTAATGAGTATATTCATACTTAAAAAGCGGCAATATTAGACGACCAAAAGCAAATTGTGCAATTAATAGCCCAAGTGAATATGCCGAAGGAGACACATCAGTTGGAGATTTTCTTGAGGAATAAATAACTGATTTAAACATCAATATTAAGAGAATTGAAAATGGTGATTTTAGAAAGAATTTATTCGCTGAATCCATTGGCACAGAAAAACCCACTATCTTTTGTTGCGGTCATACAGATACGGTTTTTCCGTTAGGAACAGAGTGGCCATTTTCTGTTGAGGGGGGGCGGGCGTATGAATCTGGTGTTATTGATATGAGAAGTGGTCTTGTTACTATTATTTATGCTCAAAAAGTGAATAAGTTCAGATACATGTGAGACAGTTGCTCCGGATAAAAAGGGCAACTTTACCCCTTCATGTAATCACTTATCTCTATAAAGATACTCTCCTCAATATTGCAAATCAATTATTTAGCGAGGTTTATTATCTGACTAGTTTCTTTATTTTCAACAATCTCGATTTCTTCTAACAACGTTTGTTGATAACCCTCTTTCCATATTGTTAAACTATAAGTACCTGGTGCTACAGGAAAACGAAATTCTCCATTACTGTCTGAAGAAATGATCCGGCCAGCATAAGGTGGAATTGATTGAGTGATGCGAATTGTGGCATCTGCAATCCCTATACCGTCTTCTAAATTAACCACAGAGCACCTTAGACTTCCTTGAGGAAAGCCACTTATCTGGTAAATTGCATTCCGCGAATCGTCGGCAACTAATAAATTGCCAGAAATATCAAATGCTGCACCACGCACCCAATTAAACCCCTCTGCAAAAACCTCTGTATTCCCCTCCATTGAAACTCGGTAAACAGCATTTTCTGCAGGAATGTAAATTGAATCATCGTTTGCCACGGCGATATCAGCTGCCGCATTGATTTTTGCCAGAGTTTCTTTGCTGCCATCGGGAGAAATTAAAACAACCGTATCTCCAAATTGGGGCATTGAAAACACATCTCCACTACTCATCCCACCTATTACCACCAGTAATTTTTCATCTTCAGTGATCGCCAAAGCTTGTGGGTAACTAAGTCCATCCGCGATTATTGTGCGAGAACCATCAGGAAGTATTTTTATTATCTCCCCTGATCCTGTAGCAGAAGCATAGATAGAATCGTCCTGTCCAACAGCAACTCCGCTAACCTCCGAAATATCATCGGCTAAGATTTCGGATAAACCGCTTGGCAAATAGCGCTTTAAAAATGATGGGAAACCTGGCGCTGACTCCCCAGTTACATACCAACCATCCGGTGAAAAAGCTAAAAATGTTTGAGGAGGTTGGAAAGAATTGAGTTTTATTAGATGAGAGTTTTCTCCGGTTGGTGCGGCAATGGTCAATCCCCCTGCCTCGTCGTTCACAGCAATAAGTTCCCCGCATGGTGAAACGACAATAGTGTGTGGTGAAACCAATCCATTCGGTTTGACCAGATCCTGAACAAGACCATCTTTGTTGATGATTTTTACGCCGCCGATTGAACGCTGGGTTCCGATAATTTCACCATCCGGGGTTAACGCTAAACCCTCCAACCCATTATCATTAAATGAAGCAATCAAAGCAACTTCGCCATTTTTATCTACACGATATAGATCACCACTCGGTTCCATATCACCAGTAGAAACATAAGCCGTTCCTGTATCATCAACGACCAGGCCATGGGCAGAACCCCAATCAGGCAATTGCGCAACAGGATTTCTCGCGCCCGCGGCAAAATCAATGATTTCCAAGGAGTTTCCAAGGACTGCATACAGGACGCCATCGGAATTGACATCAAGCGATTGTACCCCTTGCCCAATTTCACCGACTACTTCTTTCAGTGAATTTCCACCGGGTGGAATCATATAAATGGTTGCCTGGCCAGAAACATCCCCTGTGCAGAAATTGACACCGATGAATAAAGTCCCATTGGGAGCAGCCGCCAAAGTACTTTCACAAGCCGTATCCTGAATCCGGGTTATTGAAAAGTATTCTCCTTTCTCGTTCAGTCTGAAAATCTCACCATTTGGGAACATATAGCCATAGATATTCCCTGCATCATCTTGATCCAATGCATATGTACTGGCCTTAGAAAAAAGTGATACAGAACCGTCTTCATTCACTTTATGGATTTCTCCTAACCTGCTTGAAGCAACGAGGATGTCTCCTTTTGAGGTAACAACTACATCTGACGGAACATTGAGGCCTGACGGCGGCACAAAAAACGAAGCTTTAAAACCGACCGGTACCTGGATATTCTCTGCAGGTTTGAAAAAGTCTGGAGAATTTAATGAGGTACCTCTACAAAACGCTGAATCCTTTGAAGTGAGGTCAGCCATTTCCGTAAATAGCAATTCCAATTCATTTGTATGCAAGATTGGGAAGGGGGCAGTACCTTCAACATCCAGCCACTCATCATCACAGCAGATGCCATCCATCACCCGTAAGCTCACCGTCTCTGGAGTGGGTCCATCAAACGCTTTCAGAGGGACGCGCAGTTCGAATGCATCCTTTTGAGATACGACTCCCATTTCTCCCAATTGAATAAATTCTCCATCAAGGATTCTATTTAAAGAAAGCAGACTGTCTTTGTTCGGACGAGCAATGATCATGAAATCGGGCGGCCTTCCATCCTGGTGAGGATTAATATCTATATCAACCTGAACGTAAGAGCCAATTTCTCCATCTACCTCAAATAGGAGATACAAATATTTCTCATTAGTAAAAGCATAGGAAAACGTCACATCCACATTTCCGCTGCTGTCACCGGTTGGGTCGGATATTCCGGCAGGGTAGGGTGCCCAATCTGATTTATCCCCATCTATTGTGACCAATGTGATATTGTCTGGTGAAGGTTTATACTTTCGGTCTAAAGGGGAAATGGATTGAGTATCGGCAATCTCTACTGTTTCCAGAGCTGTTGGCGTACTTATCTCTTCTGTTTTTTCTTCCTCATGAAATTCCGTGGAAGTAGAAATTGGGCTGCAATTAGAAATGAGAATGGTGAATAGAATAAAAATGATCGACCTTGAAATTTTCATGTTATCCTCCCGAGAGTTAATAAGAAATAATGAATTTGGGAGTGCAGAGAAACTATAACGTTTCCCCCACATTCATTATACAAGGTCAAGAAAATTATTTCAATAGAATTGCCTTTCCCGGTCCAATTTAAGTGCAGTAGTGATGAAACAGGGTGGACGCAATGGACACAAAGAGCAACTGACTCTTAATCAGTAGGTTAAGGGTTCCTTCAACTTACCACTGGCAAGTATTCAGTCTGGTGCGTCATGTTTTCATTTAATTGCCAATGTAATCAACGGGAGTGCCTTTAGGTACGAGGAGCAGAGTTTGTGGTTGGAAGTTTTTCCCATATGTGATTGTGGATCCCCGCTAATACAACCAGTCCAATTATAAAAAGCGGAATATAATTCCCAGAGAGAAGACACTTTTACATGTATTCATGGCGGGATGGAAAAGCGCTGGTACAGCAAGAACGAAACGTACAACTCAAAGAAATTGCTTTAAAAAAAATTAACCTATAATATATTTATATGTTTTTTTAGAGGAGGAGTGATGAATAAGCGATGGTTGTTGGCTCTATTTTTATTTACGGTAGCCGCCTGCGCACCTCAGGATCAGGTCCCGCAGGCAGAGGTGATTGAAGCGCCGGATAACATAGATCATCCTTTTACTCCAGATTGCATCCTGGGTTTTGAAACTTACCCTTCTGCTATTTCCCCGATTGGAGATATTCTAGACCCATCGCCACCGCATGTCTTCACCTGGGATATGGACTGTGTACCGGATAGTTACAAAATTAGATTATTTAAAGACGGCGCCTCCACAGCTGTTGAAGAATTTGACAATATTGATACTTCGGCTAAAAAATATACCAGCCAAGTTCAGCTGGAGCCATTCACCCACTATACTTGGGAATTACAAGTGTATGTCAATAAGGGTCCCAAATCCTATGCCTCTGGACATTTCCAAACAGGCCCATTGTGTACTGCCGAAAACCTGGTACCACCCACACTTGTGTCACCTGCAGATGGATCGGTAGATATGGGCAAGGGTTGGGGAAATCTAGAAGAGGTGCATGCTGTCATCAAGTACCCTGTTGGTAATTGTAGGCCTAAGTATTTTGATATTGATTATTCGTGGAACGCGGATTTCAGCGGGGAAGACATTTTCAATATAGCACAACCCTCGTATGGCAAGAAAGAAGGTGATTGGTTAATATTTGAAGATGATTCTTCAGCAACCATTGATTGTAATCTTTATTACTGGCGTGCCAGGTCAGTGGCAGATTCAGGCCACAGTGATTGGGGCGAGACCTTCACATTCTATTTAGATGTCTATGGCAACTGCTTCCACTTTCCCGAATTCAAAGCGCTTTCAAACGCCAACTGCCGCAGAGACCCCTGGGCAGGAGAAAACTATGTGGGTGTCATTTGGGAAGGAGACACAGCAGAGCTTCTCGGGCTGAATGAAGACGCTTCCTGGGGCATGTTCAAACTCAAGAATGAGCTCGAGTGCTGGGTGAACATGGACCTGTTAGAACCAGACCCACCGGATGCTATTTTCTTCACCGGTTATTATCCAGTGCTTGAGCACGGTGAACAGCCGGAAGATGCTCCTGCGCCTTCAGCCGTTGATGAACCATCAGGCGAAGAAACCCCCACTGGCTGCATGGTACCTACAGGACGTTCAGGTACACTCACCTGTCAGATACCTTGCCCCGATCCGAAATATGCCGCGCGGGTGTGCCCTTAAAAATAAACTCACAAAACTGCTTAATGAAAGTAGCTAGTTTTTCTTTTTACTCAAGCTGGCAACTCTGAAACTGATAGGGCATGCTGATTTTTAATCTTTATTTCGAAAAAAACAAAGTCAGCGCCCTGACATAATGTATGTGCATAGGGCTATTGGAACTTAACATACCGCCATATCTGGGCAAAAAGGCATAATAGCCACGAAATAGGCCACATCTGGATGTAGATAGCGTCTTTCATAAGTCATAGGACTCATAAGCCCTTGTTCATGGGTTCCCATGAGAAAATAGGACTGTGCAAATCCCTCCCTTATCATTTATTATGTTAAAAATTATTAAGAATACATGGAGGGTAATAATGCCTTACCCCCTCTTTGTTTTATCATCGAGCATTATTGGAAATAATTAATCAGTGGTACCTCAAGATACCTGAGGAAATATTTGTAAACGGATAATCTTCCTGCTTATGAATTTATTTTGCTTGAAGTGCGCTGAAGAACAATTCAGCAAGCCCTTTCCCGCCCATTACTATTGGAAATTCCAGAGCGTAAGCATCACCTGACTTTGTAGACAAAACAAAGGTCGCCATGCCTCCTGAAAACTCATATTCAACATCAATTTCATCTTTTTGCCAACGGGCAACTTCCTGCTTGAACTTAAATTTGAATCCTCTAGGAACATATTTAAAAGCATAAATCGATTTTTCACCGACTGCAAGAAAAACAGGATTGGGGAGGTTGCTGGTCTTCCCTCCTCCACCGCCTTGTCCCAACAGTTTGGAAACCAACAGGGAACGCATCGAACCAGCATGGCTGCATGTTATTGCTGCTGTAATCTTTTCATCACAATGTGGTTGAACTGGATCGACCATCTTCGCCATTTGTTTCTCAGATTTCTTTGTCATCCTTTACCTCTTATAGAATTGGTTAGACTAATACAATCCATATACATAGAATCTATGTGTTTGAATTCATTATACATATTTCCCCCATTTACGCCCCAGTTTTCTTGATGTGTTCTTGGATGATGCTGTTGGAGAGTCTTTCAATCTAATTCTTGGTGACACACGAATAATTCCACGGAAATTCATCCCGGAATAGAAAAGCCATGGAATACCCTGTAGCGTATTGTGTGGGCTTTAACCTTCAGGAAGATCAACCAGGAATGACCCAAGCGCCATTATTCGCCGATAAAACTGCGCATAGACATAATATTCACATACGATTAGATTTTTTTGCTCGATTGTTATATAATCATAGTAGCGTATCCACAAATTTCGATTCTGAAGCACATTTTCCGAGAATTTTGGGCTGAATTGAACAAGTGGGGCAACCCAGAAAGCAGTGGTTTTCAAAATTGATTGGACAAAAAATACACAATGCTCTTTTTGAAAAAGGGGCTTAAATAGATTAACTTAGTGAAGGCGGCTTATGAAGAAGGTAGTACTTGAACTTAAAGAAGGGGATTTTATTGTGCACGCAACCCATGGTGTGGGGAAAATACAGGGTATTGACCGCAAGAAACTGGCCGGTGAAAAACATGTGTTTTATGTGGTTAAAACGGAAAAATTGACATACTGGCTGCCGATGATAGATTCTAAATCAAAACGCATACGTTCTGTGAGCGCGCCGGCAACATTTGCTAAAGCTCTGAGTGTGATTCGCCGAAAACCCGTGCTGTTAAGTAATAACTTTCGCACCCGCATTAAGTACATCAAAGATGAGATGGCAAAGTGTTCAGTGCTGGCAAATGCGCGCTTGATTCGGGACATGCATGCGCGAAACGCGGAGAAAAACCTGCATGTTAATGAACACCGAACATTGGAAAAGCTTAAAAACCAGTTTATTAATGAATGGGGGATCGCTTCTGGTAATGACGGGAAAACTGCCATTGCTAATCTTGAGAAAGCGCTTAGCATTAGTATTTCAAAGATGATTGCTGAGGAATCAGATTAATTTCTAATAACGAAAAAGCGCCCGTACGGGCGCTTTTTCGTTTAAATAAAGCAGCTACGTTAGTTTTCCACTTTGTAATTGAAATATACTTCAGCCATGTAAGCGCTATCACCATTCTTAAAATACCAGCGTGTGGTGTAAGAGCCAGGATCGTGTGGAGAAACGGCCGGGGTGACAAAGCACCATTTGCCGCCCGGTTCAATGGGATCTCCTACATAGAAATATTTAGTGTCATTCCATAAGCGGAAACCGCTCATCCATTCTAGATAATAGGTGTTGTCCCATTCCGTGCTGCCATCGTTTCCGAAGCAGACAGTGAATTGGAAATACTCTCCTGGTTTAAATACCTTTCCGTCAGAAGGCGTCTGGGTATTGTATTTGGCATGGTCACCGAAGCGCTGGATGGTTGCGGTGGGTCCGATTGGCAAAGTAGGCGCCGGTGGGAGCGTGGCAACGGGTTCGGTAGGTGCTATCTCCAGGGTGGGCGCTGTGGTTGCTGTGGGTTCTGGCATGGGGGTGGGCGGCATGGCTTCAGTAGTCTGGGTCATGCTGACCATAACTGTTTCAGCGACCTGAGTGAAGATCGCGTTGGGATCTTGGGTGGGTTCCGCGGGAGCGGCAGCGCCGCAGGCGGATAAAATTACACCAGCTAGCACAAT
>Ga0255393_10057_pt1 | contig 16335 bp, 15 predicted proteins | sample ANMaggSeSYBR01C8_FD_182122 | JGI IMG/M metagenome (GOLD analysis project Ga0255393, IMG submission 182122) | Sediment cell enrichment communities from methane seep in Santa Monica Basin, California, United Staets - ANME aggregate JGI... | ecosystem: Environmental > Aquatic > Marine > Cold seeps >... | reverse complement strand
CGGGGAAGTTCTCGAAATAGTTAAAAATATTGATAATTGGGAACTTAATCGGATAGAGGAAGATATTAAAAATTATATGTAGGATAAGGCTCTTCGTATACCGGGTACTAATCCATTCTTTCCCCAAAGCAGATATTTTCCTATATTCGTGAAGCTATCTCTGGCCAGCGTGCTACACCTCCTTTATTTGAATGTATGCTCGTGCTGGGAAAAACAAGAACGGTTCAGCGGTTGGAAAAAGCACAGGAACTACTTGCGGCAAAATGAGGTGATGGTAAAATAGTGCCTGCACCCTTTTTGGGGGCTCGTCTAACGGTAGGACTGCAGACTCTGAATCTGTATATAGAGGTTCGAATCCTTTGCCCCCAGCTAAAACAGCTCACACAGGGCTGTTTATTTATCTAATCCTTTCATTATTCTGCTATCCAGATATTTATATTGGTTCAGGAAATGCACGCGGCCAGCATTCAACTTGCGTAAAATATTTTCATATTGTGATAACCGATTTGTATTTATATAATGTTGTTTCGGATGTAGGTAAATGCTATCTAATGGGGACGATTCCTGAGATACTAAATCATAACCAAAATCTGGATCAGTGATCCAATGAAGTTTATTGTTGAGCATAGCTTCAATTATTATTTGACTGTGATGAATTGTTACTTTTCTCGCATGCTTATTGTCAAAGTAGCCGCCAATATACCCTGTATTCATCAGATAAACATCAACTTCTGGGGAGTGATCCAGTAAAGACAAGAATCTGTTTGCCTGCAGGGTATGGTCAAGGGGAAAGAATGGATTAGTACCCGGTATACGAAGAGCCTTATCAGCTTCAGTAATTCCACCAGCTGATGTGCCGGTTGTTTCGCCAAGCATAAAAAATGCTGCGGCCTGGGCATGATTCAGTTTCGCAATAGCTGGAATGATATCAAAGTTGCGGTTAAGAAAGATGATTTTTGATAGTGGGGGGATATTCTCTAAATCTCCGTGAGATATTAGATCCATTGAAAACGTACCGCGACCATTGCTGGTGTGTGCGTCATTATAAAAATCTACTTCACCATTTTCTTTTACAAATGTGTTTTCCAACCAGGCTTCGGAATGTGTAATACCATGGTATATGATCGGTTCATCCTTTGCATTTAATCCATAAGTTTTTGCAAAACAGCCATTTTCTGAAGCATAAATTTGTCCGTCAGGAAAAAATGCGCAGAAATCATCTTGAACAGGTTCTGAATCAAGATGAGGTGTAAAGGTTGTTGTTGTTTTACCAGTACCCGACAAACCGATAATTAGTATTGAATGTGTGCGGCCGTTTAAATCTCTATATGTTTTACAGCCGGCGTGTAATGCAAGTCCGCCTTTATCGTAGACCCACTTATTCCACATTCTCAAACCGGCTTTCTTAGATTCGCCAAAGTAATCAGTGCCGGCTATACGAGTGGTGTAATTTTCCAGATCAACAAGTATGCAGCGATTATTTGGAAAACCTGCCGCCGATAGGTTTGGCGTATAGATGACCTTGAAATCCGCTTCCACGTTTTTGTCATAGGGAAAAAGGAGTTGTTTTTGCATTGCAGCAATATTGGGGCTGTTTTTCTCGATATGAAGTGAAACCTCGGCTTTCACATCAGGAGAATTTCCGATAGATCCTTTGATATGGTAAAAGCCGCTGTCTTCTATATATGCATCCTGAATTTTCGAAAAGTGTTCAAAAGTATTTCTGTCAATTTCAGGTAATGAAGATGGATTACCACTCTTCACGACAAAGGTGGAGTCAGGTGAACGTGCTTTTACTTCAGTAATGGTGTTATAGCTGTCCCATTGGGTTATTGAAGAATTTGGCAATCGGGCAGTGCTATTTCTTAATTCTTGATATGTCGGAAATGAAATTTTCAAATTTGCTTTCTCCTTGGAGTGAAAATAGTAGCATATAGAACCGAATCTCGTTTGCATTTTATCCATAATTATTAGTGAAATTCTTCTTAAGGTACGTTGTGATAGAATGAGTCTATGTAACATCTTCGAGTCCTTTCTCCTAAAGTTGAAATTCTATGGAGACTTGACCGATAGGGTATTGTGCGGAAACGCAGATGCCTCCCGTATTTGGAAAGAAGGTGTGCAGTTGCACTACAGAATTAATGTAGTAAATTGCCAGCGTTCTTTCCAATGCTGGCAATTATGTATTTTTGGAGAGAGATTTGCGACTAAGAGAAAAATTCTATTTCACGACAAGAGATTTGATGATGCTGGCTGCTTTTGCAGCTGTTGGAGGAATTGCCAGCACTTATATCAATATGATTGGTGATTTATTTCAATCCTTGTTTGGATTTGCTGGCGCAACGCAGTGGGCGGCTGGGTTGCATATCATTTGGTTAGTGCTAGCGGCTGTTATCATCCAGAAACCTGGTGCTGCAAGTATCGCAGGGATATTAAAGGGCGCATTAGAATTATTCTCAGGTAATACCCATGGGATTCTTGTTGTCATCGTAGATATCGTCGCTGGTGTGATAATTGATCTTGTTTTCTTGATTAAGAGAAAAGCCACATTTAATTTCTGGAACTACTTGGCAGCGGGGCTTGCATCCGCATCAAATGTTCTTGTATTCCAATTATTTGCTGCACTCCCTTCAGACATGCTCACATTCATCGCTGTTGCAGCTGCCTCCTTTGGTGCATTTCTGTCAGGAATCTTATTTGGAGGATTGCTTGTCAAGTCGGTATTATTAGCGGTAGAAAAAGCCGGGTTTTATAAACCAGGAGAATCTCAGAAATTGAAAAAAGGGATATGGCCGACAGCAATTTTGATATTCAGTATAGTGCTGATCACGTTTCTAACAATTACCTACCAAAGAAATGCCAGTAACGATGGGATAGTTTCAATCAGAGGTGAAATACAAAACCCATTCATGATTGGTCATGATGCGCCTGAATTTGATGTTGTTGAGATATCTATTTTACAAAATGGTGTCATGAGAGATTTCAACGGTATTCAAGTTTCAGCGGTTTTAGAACATGCCCAACCACTCGATGAAAATGGGGTGGTTTTGGTACTTGCTGCTGATGGATATAGTTACTACATTACCATGGAAGAAATTAATTCAAACAGCGATCTAATATTAACTATAGAGGACGCTGGAAAAAGAATATCGATGAACATTGTTGGTGCAACTTCCCCAAAAGCATGGGTAAGGGGTGTGAGTGATTTGATTGTGGCAAGTGTTACTGGCGTAGAAATAACGGGAAAAGTAAAAACCGCATATTTATTTCTACCACAAGATTTCCAGGAAGAGATGGACAGTGCTTTTATCGAAACAGAACCAGAAACAAGGAAACTACAAGGTGTTCTCCTGAATGTTCTTGTTGACCGGGCAGGACTGAATGATCAAAAAGCAGTAGTTTCAGTGATTTCTACGGATGGAAAAACTGTAGAGATATCAGTTGGATCTACGGATTATTTACAGGAACAGGTCCGTATCTTTGTTGTGCCTGGTGAGAAAGATTTGGGATTCTTGCTTGGAAGTATGGATGGACGGGTATTACTGAATCGCGTAACAGCAATTGAAATTAAGTGAATGTTATTAATTAAAGATCTAACCTTCAAATTTCTTGATGCAACGAGACCAATAATAGATGGAATTAATTTAAAAGTAGAAAAAGGTGATTTTATTCTCGTCACAGGCGATTCGGGAAGTGGAAAAACCACTTTAGCTCAAGCAATTGGAGGGTTTCTCTTTTCTAGTGACAAAGGAGAAATTTGCGGTGAAGTTTTATTCAAGGATGAAAGTTTACGAGAATATTCTCTTGCTGATATTTCTCAGAAAATATTCCTCGTTCAACAAAATCCCGATAACCAATTTTGTACATTGATGGTGCAAGATGAGATCGCGTTTGGATTGGAGAACCAGGGGATCAGCCCGAATGAAATACAAGAACGAATCGATTATGCCCTAAAGTCAGTTCATGCGTCAGAACTTCTGAAACGTGATCTACGTACACTTTCAGGAGGTGAAAAACAAAAAGTAGCGATTGCCACAGCACTAGCAATGCGACCCGAGGTCATTATTTTGGATGAGCCAACAGCATTTCTGGATAATCCCTCTATTGCGCAATTAACGGAAATCTTGCAGGAATTAATAAAACACAAAGAGATTACTTTGATTGTGATCGAGCACAAATATCATGAGTTTCTGAGGTTCCACCCAAAAGTATTTTCACTAGAGAATGGGAATCTAAAACTATTAGCCTTAGAAAATCTTGATAGTTTTCCTTATTTTAAATTAATTGAAACCAGCATCGGTCTTAAAGAACACTATCTGAAAAAGGTTGTTGAATTTGAGAATGTAAATATTTATCGTAATGAAAAGAGAATACTGCAAATTGAAGAATTGAATGTGCGCGAAGGAGATTTTGTTTCCCTTACAGGAAAAAATGGAAGCGGGAAAACCACGTTGCTGTATGGGCTGCTTGGATTGACGCCCATCAATGGAAAGAAGACATTTGTATTAAATAAAGAATATTCAGATTCCAGAGAGCTTGGGAAAACTGGACAAGCGGGTATTGTTTTTCAAAATCCGAACCATCAATTTTTTACAGAGTCGGTAGTAGATGAGATCAATTACCCGATTGATAACTATGGCAGAGACATCATTAATCGATCGGATTGGCTGACAAAATTGTTGAGAAAATTTGGATTGGATCATCATAAAAATACTCATCCCATAAAACTAAGCTACGGGCAGAAAAAAAGACTGTCAGTTGCTTCTGTGCTGTCATTTCAGCCTAAACTACTCTTATTAGATGAGATTTTTATTGGACAATCAATAAAAGAATCAGTTTTTCTTCTGAAACTCATTTTGACTTATGTCGTTGAATTCTCTGCTGCTGTTATATTGGTGAATCATATCCCTAATCTTGTAAATAGCTACGTAAACAGAACCGTTTTCCTTGAAGATGGATCTGTTGCTTTTGATGGTTCACCAGAAGAGATAAATTCTGGTCGATTTCTTTTTGGATATGGCAGCCATGTGAAGGGAGAAAATGCGCGAACATAGCCTGCCGATTATGTACATGGATTCTGAATCAAGTTTACATGATATTAATCCCATGCTGAAGTTATCTTTTATGACGCTCATATCAATGATGCTCATGCTGAATAACAAATGGATTCTTGAGATGACGCTTCTCTTGGCTATTATCTTTCTAATGAAAATTGGGAAAGTGCCGATATTAAAAATACGAGGGATGAGAATGGTTTTATCGGCATCATTATTTTTATTTGTGATACAGATTGTCTTCACTCAAACTGGAAAGCCATTGTTTTCTCTATTAAAATTTCAATTAACAGACATAGGTTTACAACGGGGGTTATTAATAAGTACAAGGTTTACTGCAATTATATTTACGGGATTCCTTTTTGTGTTTATTACCAATCCAAATAATCTTATCTACTCTTTGATGCAAGTAGGCATTTCTCATAGAATAGGATTTTCTTTGATCACTGCACTCAGGCTGATAACAATTTTCCAAATTGAAATTGAAAAGATTTATTACTCCTCGCTATTTAAAGGTGTGACATACGAAATATTTCCAGTCAAAACTTTCTTTAGAAATCTAACCAACTTTTTCAAACTTATATTTATTTCAATTTTCGAGAAGGTCGATGCACTCGTAAGAGCACTGGAAGGGCGGGCATTTAATTCCACAAATAAACGAACTTATTTTCGGGAGATTGAATTTACGAATAAAGATCTATCGCTTCTTATTCTGGGGATTGGTATTTTTATCATTTTTATCATGTGGATTTATGGAGTTGTATAAAAGAAGGAAAAGTGATATTGGTATGAAAAAATATGTGAAGGAATTCATTGTTGGAATGCTGATTTTGGTATCTCTATCATCATGCAAATATCGATGGAAAATCCCTGTCGATAGCGCAATCAATCTTTTTTCAATAAATCGTAAAATGGTTGAAGATTACCAATTCTTAAAAATGGAGGATTCAACTTGTTCAGGGATACCTTTGGAGATAATATTTTATCAAAATGGATTCCTTGTAATTGATGAAATTACTGTTATCGATGGAGAAAATGGTAGAACGAAATATTTATGGAAAGAAAGCGCAGAAAATGCTTGTGTTACAAATGATGGCAAACTTGAAATCGATGATGAGAAAATATCTAATCCGGAAAGAATATTTGTTGAACTGAATGACTACCAAAATGAAGAATTTTCATTATTGAATGTGTATCCAACGGTTCTTTCTATTCTTGGAGTTGAATATTCTCGAGATGATTTTGAAGATGCAATCTTCACCGAGCCTGCAGTCCATGTTGTCCTATTTTTATTAGATGGGCTTGGAGCGATAAAACTGGATTCAGCTTTAGATGATAAACTGATCTCCGCTTTGGAAGATAATGTCTTCTATGAAAAAGCGCTGTCTGCATATCCACCAAAAACTTCCATATCTACAGCCGTGGTTTTTACTGGAAAGCCGCCAATAGAGAATGGTGTATATCGATCATTGATAAGAAAATCAGATTTGCAAACGATATGCGATGTGTTATCAGAAGTCAATTTAGATGCAGTGATCGTAGAGGGAGACTCGCTTGCAGTATTTCCAGGAAGGTGTGAGGTTATTCTTTCTGGGGATCGAGATCTGAATGGTGGGACAGACGACAATGTGTATCAAAATGTGATGGCTGTTCTTGAAAAACGCACTCCTGATTTCTTATTCATTCACTTCCATGGTATTGATGATATTGGACATAACTACGGCCAGTTAACTTCTGAGACGGATGAAAAATTAAAAGAAATCAACCGCTATATAGAATCTATCTATTCAGAACTTGGGAAGGATACCGTTGTCATCACGATTGCTGACCATGGTATGCATGAAACGGGTTCAGGTAAGGGCACTCATGGAAACCTGATTGAGGAAGACATGGTTGTTTTTATTCATATCAATAAAAAATGAAAAGAAAGGAGAGATGAAAAATGAAAATAAAAATGGCACTGACGATACTTGTCATCTGTCTTGTATTATTGATCACTGCCTGCAGCTCGGTTCCTGAAGTTGACTGGGAATTAGAGTTCAGCGGTGACGTGGGTAACCCATACACAGTTTCTTATATGGAACTAACCAAGATGAAAATTATTGACCTGCAAGATGTGCTGATGGAAAAATCTGTTGGTGAAGACGAAGTAGGCTCTTGGAGTGGAATCCCCTTTAAAGACTTACTTGAGAAAGCGGATGCTTCAGAAAATGTTGTGACCGTAACCGCAATAGCAGCAGATGGTTATGCAATTGAGATAAGCAAAGCCGAATACGAAAGCAGTATTCTTGCTCTGAAGAAAGATGGAGAATGGATACAGAAAGTTGATCCTGACCACGGTCCAATTCGTTTGGTTTGCCCTAACATGCCTGCTAATCGATGGGTATTTCAACTGATTGAAATTCAAGTAAATGAAAAATAAGGATAAGAAATGAAAAAAAGAAAATTGTTTCTCATTGCGTTCATATTGATATTAACGTTTGCTGTTTCATGCGGCGCGAATGGTGATCCCGTATTGGCTGTATCTGGCATAGTAGAAGTGTCCTGCAGCCAAAGAGAACTTGAAGCGCTTCATATGATTGACTCCGAATATACTAACAAAGACGGAGACACAACAATATTTACGGGAATTGCCATCGGTGATATTCTTGTGTTTGCGAAAGTAAGTGAATATTCCAAAATATCTATCATTGCATCTGATGGCTATTTCGCAGAAATCACTTATGAAGAGTTGTCAGCCTGTGAAGACTGCATTCTTGCTTACAATGAATACGATGGATGGAGTGCGGTTATGCCTGGATTTTCCAGTAAATTACAAGTCAGGGATATTGTGGAATTGAACATTCAATAGTTATGTTGTGTGGGCGGTGAATTATTACCACCACCTTAACTAACCCGGTTTGAGACGGTACGCCTGCATCACATTTGGCAACGATTCCATAATTGTTAGGATACGGCTGAGTTGGTTAATATCGCCAACATCTAAGAGAATTTTTATTATCGCAAGGTTCTTGGAAAAATTAATGTTTATATCGCGCATATTTATATTTTCGTTGCCGAGTACGGTTGAAATATCTCCCATTAATCCCTGCCGGTCATACGCTTTAATTTGAACCATTACCGGGAATGTACGTTTTGCTTCTCCCCAGCTCACCTTGACAATTCTTTCTTTGTCTTTCATACGAAGTATATTTGGGCAATCTTTTCTATGGATCGTTGCGCCGCGTCCCCTGGTTATGTAGCCGACGATATCATCTCCCGGAACAGGATTACAACATTTCGCATAGTTGGTGAGAATACCCTTTAGCCCGAGAACATTAACCGTCTTGCTGTCTTTTCTATCGGGTGTTGATACTTTAATTGGGAATAAAGAAGCTTCACTTTCTTCCTCAATTTCATGAATATGATTGATAATTTTTCGGAGTGATAAATCGCCACAACCAATTGCGACGTAAAAATCCTCAACTGAGTTGATATCAAAAGCCCCGATCAGGTCTTCAATTTCAAAATCCGAGATACCTAATTTATGAAATTCACGATCTAATAGGACTTTACCCTGTGTTAGGTTTTGATCGCGGTCTTGTTTTTTAAACCACTGGCGAATTTTGGCCCGTGTTCTTTGTGAATTAACCAAACCCAGATGTGTGTTCAACCAATCACGAGATGGACCTCCGCGTTTCGCTGTGAGAACTTCAACCTGATCTCCAGTTTTCAATTGGTAATTAAGCGATACCAGCTTGCCATTTATCTTTGCGCCACGGCAACGATGCCCAACTTCTGTATGCACCATATATGCAAAATCGATAGGTGTAGAGCCTTTTGAAAGATCAATGATGTCTCCGCGGGGTGTAAATGCATATACGCGGGCTTCAAAAACATCGTTTTTTACACCATCAACGAATTCCTGTGAATCTTGAATATCCTGCCGCCACTCCATCAATTTACGCAGCCAATTGACGCGTTGTTGATATTGGTCGTCCTGAGTTCCTTTTTCTTTATAGAGCCAGTGCGCAGCGATGCCATATTCTGCATCATGGTGCATTTTTGATGTTCTGATCTGAACTTCCAATGGTTTTCCATCAGAATAGATCACTGCTGTATGGAGTGATTGGTAAAAATTGTCCTTGGGAGCAGCGATATAATCATCAAATTCATTTGGGATTGGCCGCCAATGTGTGTGAATGATGCCAAGCACGGCATAACAGGAAGGTATATCTTGGACAATCAGCCGAACCGCGCGTAGGTCAAGTACATTTTCAAACGATTTATCTTTCCTGAGCATCTTAGAGTAAATGGAATAAATGTGTTTAGGCCGTCCGCTTATTTGCGATTCAATTTGACTTTCTTTTAGAAACTTTTCCAGTTCTTTGATTATCCGTGTTACCTCGACCTCACGATCAGATCGCCGATCAGATAACTTCTGGGCGATTTCCTTATATGCATCTGGGCTTGTGTATCTAAACCCTAGATCTTCCAATTCCCATTTTATTTGCCAGATACCAAGTCTGTTAGCGAGAGGGGCGAAAATATCCATTGTTTCTTGTGCAATGCGCGTCTTTTTTGCATCAGGCATGAAGTTTAATGTGCGCATATTATGCAATCGATCTGCAAGTTTGATTAAAACGACCCTGACATCATCTCCCATAGCCATAAGTGTTTTTCTGAGTGTTTCGGTCTTCAGATCTTTATGACGGCTTTTTCGCGCTGATCTGGAGATATCCGCTGTTGATGAGGGTTCCTCGTTCGCTAATTCATCAGGTTGCTCACCGATTTTTGAAACGTGAGGGATGTTTGAGAGTTTCGTAACACCATCTACCATTTTTGAAATCTCTTCACCAAACTTTTCTTTAATATCCTCAATTGTTATTTCTATATTATCTTCAACAGTATCATGAAGAAGAGCAGCTGATATTACTACAGGGGGAACGCGCAGATCGGATAAAATTTGTGCGACAGCCACACAGTGCGTGATATATGGTTTGCCTGATAAACGTTCTTGTCCTTCATGTGCTTTTTCAGCGAATGCGTAGGCGGAACGGATTTGATCTATATCAACCGCACTGTAATACGCAGGAAATGATTTTTCTAATTCATTAAAAAGCATTTTTCGAATCTCATGTAACGATTATGTAAGCAAATGAATAGTAGTATTATATTAGTGAATTTCCATATGGGCATTAAATTTAATATCCGAATATGAACAATAGTTCTTTTAATGAGATGTCTGCCAGAGATTCGAGAATCATCTCCGACCGGGAAAAGTCCAATCCTTTTATTACCAGATTTGGGATGGCGATTGCTGTTAAACCGGCAGATTTTGCCGCAGCAATTCCATTTTTTGAATCCTCAAAAACCAGGATTTGGTTTGTCGAAAGACCCAAACATGCCGCTGTTTTGATAAAAAATTTTGGATTTGGTTTAATTCTCTCGATATTAACATATGTAAAAGTGCAGTCAAAATAATGCGCAATTCCTAATCTATGTAAATTGGAATTGACCCAATGCAAAGGAGAACTGGATGTCAATACAATTTTCATTTATGAAGAATTTTCCTCATCCAATCTGTCTAATACACCTGGAAGTATTTCTTTTGCTTGTACTAATTCGCTTTTTAATTGTTGAAATTGGTGTGAGATAGTGCATGAATGAATTTTCCGATGATCACTTATTAATTTGATCTCAAATACTGCCCTTTATCTATTTATTCTGAGCCAATCCCACTGTTATTGATATTATGAGGGAAGGGTACATCATATTGGATATATATTTTCTGCCATGCGAGAATATCTGCAGTTTCAGTATCAAGAATTAAACCGTCAAAGTCGAAAATAACACCTTTTATCTTCATGAGTGCCTTAGTTAGAAAGCGTTGATGTTTAGCAACGCATCAATGTATTTTAGGTCGTCCAGCAGATTTTTATTTATTGGAATACCTTCTTTCAAAACGTGCTGTTCATTCTCATACTCTTTTTCACCTGCTGTATATATCCTCTCTGCACCAGGAAGTGTTTTTACCGACCGCAATTCTCGCAGCAGATTCCCAATGTTTTTCTTGAATTGGTCAACTGGAAGGAAGTTTTCGATTTTGATCGCTTGGAAGAAATGGCCTACTCTGAATCGCGTTTCTTTCCCGTCTGCATCTAAACCGGATAATCCAAACAAGAACGCCCCGCTTTGGAGTGATGAGGACAAAATTTCGACAATGGTTGATAAGCCGTAGCCCTTATGGCTGCCGGTTTTTTCATCCAGGCCACCAAGTGGAAGCAGTGCCGCATCTTTATCAACGAGTTTATTGAGGATGTCGCCGGGATTTTCCAGTGAGTTTCCATTACTATCAATAACCCAACCTCCATAAACTGGTTTTTCTTGACGACTAAGGACTTCGATTTTACCGCGTTGGGTAATTGATGTGGCTGCATCAAAGAGAAATGGAAAAGCTTCATCTGTTGGTGCACCAAATGCAATGGGATTCGTCCCCAGAGTGGGCTGGCTACTGAATGTTGGCGCAACCGCAGGCCTGGCATTTGTAAAGCTTAAACCGATCATGTTTTCTTTGATTGCCATGATGGGATAATATCCGTCAATGCCAAAATGCGTTGAATTTCGAACAGCAACCGCACCCATGCCGAATTCTTTGGCTTTCTTAATTGCTAAATTCATCGCATTATGAGCGATAACCATACCAATTCCATGATGACCGTCAATAACAGCTGTAGTTGGGAATTCGCGAACGATTTCGGATTTATCTTCAATTTCAATCAGATCTTTCCTGATACGATCTACATACATGCGCAGTCTTCCAATTCCGTGCGATTGAATGCCGCGTAAGTCAGAAGTGATGAGAATATCTGCACAGATATCTGCTTCAGAACTTGAAACTCCGAGTTTAGTAAATGTCTCCTTCATGAAGCCCCTTAGGAAAGAAACGGGTTTAACAATTGTGTTTTTGGTCATGATCGCTTTCTTTATAATTGTCCGATCCATAATTTTAACATTGGATGAATAAAACAATAATTTAGGCGTCTATTTTGTTTTGATGTTAAAATCAAATTTTGTAATGTAAATGGAGAAAAGATGAAAAGAATCGCGGTGTTGACGAGCGGCGGTGACGCGCCAGGAATGAATGCTGCAATCCGCTCAGTTGTTCGGACTGGTTTGGGTAAAGGCTGGGAAGTATATGGCATTCGGGAAGGGTATAACGGACTGATCAACAATAAATTTATTCCGCTTGGCCCACGCGATGTTGGTGGAATTATCCAAAAAGGTGGGACATTCCTTGGAAGCGCACGCTGTGATGAATTTCGCTCTGAAGAAGGGCGCCTAAAAGGTATCAGGTCACTTAATGAAAATGGAATCGACAATCTGGTTGTAATTGGTGGAAATGGTTCCCAGACAGGGAACCACCTAATTAATAAATTAGGGTTTCCAACAATTGGGATTGCGTCAACGATTGACAACGACCTTGTAGGCACAGATGTGACAATCGGTGTAGATACAGCACTCAATATTGCGCTTGAAGCAATCGATCGGTTGAAAGTGACCGGGTCCTCACACCAACGTGGCTTTCTTGTAGAAGTGATGGGAAGAGAATGTGGCTATCTTGCACTCATGGCTGCTATCGCTGGTGGGGCTGAAGGAGTTGTTATCCCGGAAGTTGAAACTAATCCTAATGAAATCGCCGACACGCTGCGTTTTGCCTATGAAAGAGGAAAATCACATGCAATAATTGTTGTTGCTGAAGGCGCGAAATATAATGCGACGAAATTGGCTGAATATTTCAAACAGCGAGAAGAAAGCATCGGTTTTGCAATGCGAGTTACGATTTTAGGACATGTTCAGCGCGGAGGAACGCCAAGTGCCGTAGACAGAATTCTGGCAAGTAGGTTGGGAGCAGGAGCAACGGATTGTCTGGAAAGGGGTGAATATGGAGTCCTGGTAGGGTGGGTGAAAGGAAAGATTAAAACAACCCCTTTAGCAGAGGTTGTTGGAAAGACTAAAGAAATTGATTTGGAGCTCTTTGAGTTAGCGCGTATCCTCGATTAAAGCTTCGATGGTTTTATTAATTTCAAGTATGCCTCGATAAAATCATTAAGGTCACCATCCAAAACGGCGTTCGTATTACCTTTTTCAAAATCAGTTCGATGATCTTTAACTAATTGATAGGGGTGTAGAAAGTAAGACCTGATCTGGTTTCCCCATTCCGCCTTTTGATATTCTCCACGCAGCGCATTTAATTGTTTTTCTTGTTCAGCAAGTTTTACCTCATAGAGTCGGCCTCTCAAGACTTTCATCGCATTTTCACGGTTTTGTACCTGCGATCGTTCATTCTGGCAGGAAACGACAATTCCGGTCGGGATATGTGTGATCCGGATAGCAGTAGCGTTCTTTTGAACGTTCTGCCCACCAGCACCTGACGATTTGAATACGTCAATATGAATATCTTCAGAATTAATGGCAACAGTTGGGTCTTCAGAAGCGACTTCGGGGAGGACTTCTACTTGGACAAATGAAGTATGTCTTCTGTGTGCGGCGTCAAAAGGAGATAATCGAACCAGGCGATGGACGCCTTTTTCCGCATGCAAATATCCAAAGGCGTATTTACCGCTAATAAGAATAGTGACGCTCTTTATCCCTGCTTCTTCACCGTTTGATTTATTAAGTATCTCGGTTGAATAGCTATTTTGCTCCGCCCAACGCAAGTACATGCGCATGAGCATTTCTCCCCAATCTTGCGCATCGGTGCCGCCTGCACCAGCATTTATGGTTAATAATGCATTTCCGTGATCATATGGCCCAGATAAAAAAGTTTTAAGTTCCAAACGGTCCAATTGAGCTTTAAGAAGCTCAATTTCCGCTATTAAATCAGATCTAAAACTCTCATCGCCTGATTTTGCGAGATCTAGAAGAGCATTCGTTTTTTGGGTGATTTTCTCCCAGGTATCGGATTCTTCCTGGATATTGGCGATTTCACGCATGACAGATTGAGCTGTATTGTTATCATTCCAAAATGTTTCAATTTTGGATTGCTCGATTAGTTCATCTAGGTTATGGCTTTTATTTTCTAAGTCAAAGATGCTCCTTGAGGATTGAGATTTGTGAATTAATGGATGTAATACTGTCGATTATGTCTTGCATTATTCCTCTTATGTAATAAGGTATTATCTCTTATTTCCTGCTAATTGCCCACACCCAGCTTGAATTTTAGATCCTTGACTGTTGCGTATAGTTGTTGGAATCTGGTTCTTGAGAAGAATACGGCTGAAATTGTGAATTTCATCGTTGCTTGGGGGTTCTCCGGAAAAATGGGAATTCTTATTTAAAGCGATTAGGTTTACATGGCAATTTTGTTTTCCCAATAGTTTTACAAGTTGATATGCGTGGTCCGGTTCAGCGTTAATATACTTTATTAAAATATATTCATAAGTAATTCTGCGATTCGTTTTTCTAATATAATTTTGAGCGGAAGCAATTATCTCTTCTAATGAGATTTTGTTTGCGATGGGAATAAGCTTCTTGCGGATTTGGTCATTGGGGGCATGCAGCGATATCGCCAGATTGTATTGTTTACCGATTTCTGCAAAATCGTCGATCTTATCTGGAATACCAATCGTTGAAACAGTTATTCGCCTGGCACCAATATCGAAACAATCAGGGTTGTTTAAGAGATTTATTGCCTGTAGTGTTGCTTCATAATTCAGAAAGGGTTCCCCCATTCCCATTAATACAATGTTTGTGATCTTTTCATCATTCTTCTTAAGTGCGTTCGCGAAAAATGCAACCTGGCTGATGATTTCAGGCATCGATAAATTCCGGAAGAAGCCTGCGGCGCCCGTTGCGCAAAATTTACAACCTACAGGACAACCAGATTGTGTAGAAATACAAATTGTGTTTCTATTGTTATTTCTCAGGTGAACAGTTTCAATGAATTGACTATCTCCCATTTTGAATAAAACCTTGATTGTTTGGTGGTCTTTTGACAAAAATTCTCTCTCCTGGGTTAAAGGAGAAATGATAAACTCGTCTGAGAGAGTGCGTTGTAATGTTCTTGGAATACTAGTAAATTCTTCCCATCGTTGGTAATAGTTTTTATATAACCCTTCCCAGATTTGCGTAACTCTATAAGTGGGCACGTTGATTGAATCTACAAATTCAAACAACGCTTTTTTGTCAAGGTGGAAGATGTTTTCCATTACTGATTAAACAATTCGGAAATATTCTCTAATAAAAGGTTAGGTTTTGGTTCCCACGCTTCATAATCTGAAATTGTTGACACACCGGATAGAACGAGTGCAGTAAAGCAGCCGGCTTCTTGTCCTCCCAAAATGTCAGTTGTCAAGCGGTCTCCAACAACAACTGTCTCATCGGGTTTAGTTTTTAATCTTTTCATTCCAACCTCGAAAGAAAAAGGTAGGGGTTTTCCAGCCAATATGGCCTTTACACCAGAGGCAGCTTCTATCGCTGCAAGTAAAGTTCCTGCTCCAGGAATATTTCCTTCAGGGGATGGGTATGTAGGATCGGGATTTGTGAAATAAAAAGGAAGTCCTTTTTGAATAGCAAGAGAAGTATTTTTGATTGTTTCATAGGTGAATTTCTTTGTCAGACCGGCAACAACAGCCTGCGCATCTTTTTCAGAATGGTGAAAGCCAAATTCTTCCAGCGTCTTAATTAGCGCTGCTTCCCCCGCAATATATACCGGCCCCTCATTAGGGAAGTGTTTTTTTAGCAACGCGGCTGTGGCTATTGCGGATGTCATTATCTGCCAGGGTTCGATTTTAGTATTAAATAAACGAAATTTTTCTATGTGTTCATCAACTGTGTGAAGTCCATTGTTAGTCGCCATCATCACCTTGACTTGGTTGTCCGTGAATGTTTTGAACAATTGCGGGATATCACAAAGGGGATCAGTGTGCCGCCAAAGAACGCCATCCATATCTAAAATCGCCCCCTTAATTCTTTTTCCATTCACATGCAGCATTGCTTCCTCCTAAAAAACCGGATAACGGTAAGCTATCCGGCTCTGTTCAAAAAATATTATTGTTTCTGTGCTCTATTTGTCGGGCGGATCAAGTATCTTATCTACCAGTCCATAATCGACAGCCTGTTTTGCATTGAGATAGAAGTCACGCTCAGTATCTTTTTCGATTTCTTCAATCTTCTGGTTTGTGCTTTCGGCTAATATCTTATTTAAATTGGATTTCAACCTGAGGATTTCTTTTGCTTGTATCTCGATGTCTGACGCTTGACCCTGCGTGCCCCCCAGTGGTTGGTGCATATGGATTGT
>Ga0255393_10055_pt1 | contig 16473 bp, 18 predicted proteins | sample ANMaggSeSYBR01C8_FD_182122 | JGI IMG/M metagenome (GOLD analysis project Ga0255393, IMG submission 182122) | Sediment cell enrichment communities from methane seep in Santa Monica Basin, California, United Staets - ANME aggregate JGI... | ecosystem: Environmental > Aquatic > Marine > Cold seeps >... | reverse complement strand
ACCGTTTATGTGGAGAATACGGTCTAATGCGGTTTTGTTGAACCAGCCTATACCGGAAAGATAACTTCCCGGATCCAAACAGCGATATAGCGTCAGTATCTCCACAATTTCTGATGTTTGCACGTCTTTGTCCTCTGATTGCGGGAATATCTTCGAAAGTTTCCACTGCTTCCAGATAACATCCAGAAATGCGACGTCTAAATAGCGCCAGTGATCCTCAAAGATCAGGTCCTCTACCTCTATTGTCTCGATTTCGAGTCCTTTCATGACCGCAAGACTGCGCCTGATCTGCTGCACCTCTTTTGGCGTCAAATCGCTTAAGTAAGTGATCACACGATGCCTGTTCTTGCCGTTTTCTCTGTATGGCTCTACGAGGCTGTAGTACTTATGGTGATGGTGCTTAAGATACCAGTTGAATTTCATACTTTTATATTGGTCGTAAGTTACTTAAAGGTATCTGTTTAATAGCGGCATGTGCAGTGGGTAAATTGTTAAATTTCGGTGGTAAAATGTTGGTCGTAAAAAATGCTAGATATGGGCGGTGCTAATGGGCAAAACGGGTGTAAAAAGTAGCCCTATGTGTCTGGTTTTGTGCTATGGAACCATCACGAAAGGGAAGTTAACGGTGGGAAAGGTGGGTTAAAACTTAAGAAAATGTCCACTCCTGAGATCGCCAGAAGAACAAACCATAGTGAAGAGGCGGTGGATAGATACATCAATGATTATGAACGAGTTACAAGGATTTCAGGTATTTTCGAGCCGATAGATATCGCTTATGTTACTAATTTGAGTGAGTCATTGGTTATTGAGTATCTGGATCTTAAGAAAGAATTCCAAACAGGGGCGTAAGAGTTATGAATTATATGAACATCCTAAATTATGAGCAAGAGGTCATTTGGCCTTATTTAGTTTACAAAAAATTGAAAAAATCACTAGATTATGAGATAGTACCGCTCAAACACTATCATACTTGAAAAGCACGCGATTAGAGCGAGCTCTATTAATCAACTTTGGAGAAAAACGTCTGGTCGATGGAATCAAGAGAATATCACTATAAAAAGTCCCATGGAGCGGAATCGAGTTATATACTTCGTATGTGCAATTTGTAACTATAGATGACAGCCACAGAAGTCATAGAGAACATAGAGGGAGAAGGCTACATAAAAGGCATCTCTGTGCTCTCTGTGTCCTCTGTGGCAAAATAAATTAACAAATTACACAGATGAAAAGTGGAAATCAATTTTGTCTGATAGTTAATTACATTGCCACGTTTGATGGGATGAATGAAAATGAAAAAACTGAATCCAGGATCGCATAAAATTATCCAGGCAGTAAAAACAGGAGCTGGAAAAACCGGAGAAACTGAAGGAATAAATAGAACCAGAGGAACTGGAATGGATCCTGAAATGCTGGAATGCTACCTTGAAGCAGGCAGGATTGCCTCCAGTGTCAGGGAACAGACATTGAACACAGTGGAAGAGGGGGGACGGTTACTGGATACAGCCGAATATGCAGAAGAGCTTACCCAGCAGATGGGAGGTGAGGTGGCTTTTCCATGCAACATCTCCGTCAATGAGATCGCATCCCATTATACACCATTGAAAGGAGATAGGAAATTTGCATCAAAAGACTTAGTCAAGATCGACATAGGCGTACATATTAATGGTTATATCGCTGATACGGCAGACTCCATTGAGGTAGATACTAATAACAACCTGATACTTATTAAAGCTGCACGGGAAGCCTTAAATGCGGCCGTCAATGAGATACAGGACGGTGTCAATACCAAATACCTTGGCAAGGTTATAGAAAATGTTATTAAGTCCTATAACTGCCTCCCAATGACCGATCTAACAGGTCATAGTATGGAAAGGTACATAATTCACAGTGGTGTCAATATCCCGAATTATGACGGTGCAAGTTTCGGGAATGTACTTCATGCAGGGGATGTGGTGGCTGTGGAGCCTTTTACTACACTTGGTCGTGGCGGGACCAGGCGGGGAGAGGTAAGGATATACGGCCTGGTGGGCAATAAGGATTCTAAAAACCTGTTATACCAAAAACTGTTGTCACAGTTCAATACTCTTCCCTTCACCACACGATGGATGGACAAGCCTGACGAGCTTGATAAAATGATGACAAAATTGCATAAGTATCCTGTCCTGATAGAGTCTGGCGGATGTCCGGTGGCCCAGGCCGAACATACTATTATCGTTGAAGATAAGGGTTGCAGGGTAATAACCGCATAACACTCACCTATGAAATCCTAATCCAAAAATATTTTACAATTTCCCTAATAAAAAAACTTATCTACGATAAACAATCACAACATAAGCCATTAATAACCGAAAAACAATGAGTGTATAAGAATGTCGGATGACACTATCGCAAAAGAATGGCCACCTGTGCGGGGTGACTATACAGTGGTCGACCCCCGCTCGCGGATTTGTGTAGCCACCCTTGCCAGTGACATGGAAGCGTTCCCTGGTGCATGTATGGTAGGCAGTTGCAAAACAGAGAACCTGGGTATAGAGAAGATCATTATCAATACTATTTCAAATTCCAATATCAGGTACATCTTAGTATGCGGCACCGAGTCAAGGGGACACCTTTCAGGCAATACACTTCTTGCAATACACCATAACGGTATAGATGAGCAGGGCAGGATAATCGGATCAGACGGTGCAATTCCCTTTATTGAGAATATACCCGCCAAGGCCATTGAACGATTCAGGCAGCAGGTGGAACTAATTGACAGGCGCGGACTTGTTGAGACCGGAAAGATACAGGAATTGATCAATGAATATCGGTCAAAGGGCAACCCCTTCCCTGAACCGCCGATGGTCATCGAAACCAGGAAAAAGAAACAAAAAATAGAGCGTGAGATCACAGGCGGGGACATGATGATAGCTCCCGGAATCCTGATGGACTCAGCATCAGGGGTCATATTTTCCGAGACCTGAAAAAAAAACAGGACAGATCAATATGTTCACATTCCAGAAAGTGCAGGAGGTCGTCAATATCGCTAATATCAAGATTGGCGGCCAGCCCGGCGAGTACCCGACAGTACTGGCAGGGACCATCTTCTACAACAAACACAGCATAGTCTCAGACCCGGACAAAGGTATCTTTGATAAGCTTGCTGCCGAAAAACTGATCAACAGGCAGCAGGAACTCTCTGATGAGACCGGCAATCCATGCATGGTGCATATATATGCAGAGAGTGGTGATGCGGCAATGCGCTACCTGGACTTTGTGAGCAATGCGACCGATGCACCCCTTTTAATCGATTCTACTGAAAGCTGTGTACGGATGGCTGCAGCCAGTTATGTCAGTGAGATTGGCCTGGCAGATAAAACCATTTATAACAGCCTGAATATGGCAGTGACCGAAGAAGAGATCGAGACACTGACTTTATCTGATATGGATTCTGCCATCATCCTGGGCTTCAATGCAATGGATTCAAGCCTGGGCGGGCGGATGGAGCTGTTGGAGGACGGTGGAAAGGTACTGCCCCATGGTCTGCTTGAGACAGCAGATGAATGTGGCATCAAGAAGAAGCTCATCGACCCCAGCATTACCCCCATGGGAAACGGTGCCGGAGTAGCGCTTCGGATGACCATTGCTGCCAAGGCAAAATGGGGCCACCCTGTGGGTTCAGGTATCCATAATGCCCCGTCTGCATGGAACTGGCTTCGAAATATTGGGAAAGGAGATAAACTCATTTACAAGATATGTGATATTGCATCCACTGGTATACAGCAGATGGCAGCCGGGGATTTCATATTGTACGGCCCCATCGAAAATGCGCGATATACATTCCCAATGGCAGCTATGGCTGATATTATGGTATCAGAAAGCGTGGCAGACATGGGAATCGAACCGGTGGAAGGTCACCCGATATGGAAATTGGTTTGAATGGATCGATAATGGGGCATGTGAATATACCGATACGTATAAATTTCATATACCATAACTATGATATTAGTATAAGTTTATAGTAGAACTTTATTAGTAGAAGTTTATTGGTAGAAGTTTATTGGTAGAAGTTTATTAGTAGAAGTTTATTAGTAGAACTTCATTAATAGAAGTCTGGTTTTATTGGACGTGACATGTTGTGAAAAAGCTGGGATTTTTTAAGCGCAGGAAACTCAAGTCCATATTGAAAAATACACAAGACGGACTGACAATACTTATCAGGAAAAACCCTACTGTAGATTCTCTTGTAAGTGCCTATGCCCTTGCAAGGATTGCAGAACATTTCCATATCAATGCAAAATGCTATTATTCCGGTACTGTACACCATAAGGGCCTGCTAAATATCATGGGATCTGGTATAGAACCCCTGCCTGATGTGATCATAGATGAACTTTCAGGCACTCTTGCTTTGGTTGATGTGGTCCCAAGTGAACTGCCTGAAGATGTCAGTGCCTTAATTGATATCCCTGCTATAATTATTTCACATTCCAGGATGGCGACTAAGGATATCAAATGCCATTATAAGGATATAAGGGCAAATGTTGAAACAACTTCCACCATTATGGTCCAGTACTTAAGGAGCCTGAAAGTCCCAATAGACAGTACCATCGCAACCATGTTCCTGTTCGCAATCAGGGACAGAACCAGGACTTTTTTAACCAACCTGAATAAACACGGACTTGAAGCATACCTCTTTGTACTTGAGCACATGGACCATGACCTGCTCCTGAAATTAGAGAAACCAGATGTAAAATCCGAGACATTTAATGATCTTGCAAAAGCACTGAATAACAGGGAGATAAAAAATACATACCTTTTGACCAATACCGGTTATATCAAAGACCCTGGTACTCTGCCGAAGGTGTGTAAATATATGCTTGACCTGGAAGGTATATCTACCGCCCTTGTCTATGCAGTTGATACTTCCAATATATACGTATATGCAACATCCAATAATATCGAAGTCAACCTGACACAGGTATTTAAAAAAGCATTCGGACACTGTGGTAATATAATCGGGAATTCCTCTTATGCATCCATTACAATTTCCCTGGGGCTATTTGGTGTAATTACCAGAAGCAGTAATAATACCGGAAGTAGAGAGTTAATGTTACATACTATTAAAAATTCGATCTCATCAAGGTTCTCGAAGACCATTAAGGAAGGGGAAGGAAAACTGGAAAACGAATAACCTGCTTATTCGATAGAAATGTAACATCATTTACTGATATGGTATCTATAGAACAGGGCTGTATGGACTACACATTGGGTGATGAAAAGGATTATTCACTGAATACAGTATCTACAGAACCCAGCCCATATCCACCTTTGCACTGGACACAGACTCCCCTTGTAGTATCAAAGCAATTGCTACATACGAGACGGCCACACAACTGGCAGGTAAACATTGTAGCCGAATGGTGACATATACTGCAGATTCCTTTTAATTCCAAGATATATCGCCATCAATAGTGGTTAATTGATATAATGTCAAATAATTGAATCCTAAAATATACTTCAGGATGCCTGGTATGGGGAGTAGAACTCTTCTATTATCCACTGGCTCAATTCATCTTCCCAGCTCTTGTCAATGTTTTTCTTGTCGACCAACAGGGAAGATTTGTGTTCATCACATTTTTCGATTTTACATTTCATGATATTCATACCATTATTTTATAAATTGCACTCTAAAAAGCCATCATGTATTATGCCTTAAATAGTTGTCGATTTTTTCTACAGTCATCGTATGAAATAAGCAAAGTGGGTGGTAATTACCACCCTCGGGTCTGCAGTATTTCCTGTTCGGGAATGCTGCTTATACTGATACCTTTCATCTGGCCGCCCAGACCCTTGGAAATCTCGGCCAGTACACCGGGATTGTCAAAATTATTTACAGCTTCTACAATGGCCGAGGCCATCATGGACGGATTCTCGGATTTGAAAATACCACTGCCTACGAAAACACCATCAACACCCAGCTTCATCATCAATGCCGCATCTGCAGGAGTGGCAACACCCCCGGCTGCAAAGTTCACTACTGGAAGGCGCTGTCGTTGGGCGGTCTCTACAACCAGTTCGATCGGAGCCTCGATCTCACGGGCCACCCGTTCCATTTCATGAAGGTCCATGCCCTTTAACTTACCAATCTGCTCGTTGATCTGGCGCATGTGCCGCACAGCTTCGCTCACATCACCAGTGCCGGCCTCGCCTTTAGTGCGTATCATGGCCGCTCCTTCGTGTATCCTGCGCAGGGCTTCGCCCAGGTCCCGTGCTCCGCATACGAAGGGTATGGTGAAGTTCCTTTTATCTATGTGGTATTTATCGTCAGCCGGTGTAAGCACTTCTGACTCATCGATCATATCCGCGCCTAGTGCTTCTAATATCTCAGCTTCCACAAAATGCCCGATACGGGCCTTTGCCATGACAGGTATGGTGACAGAATCAATGATCTCGGCAATGATCTGCGGATCAGCCATCCGTGCCACTCCGCCCGTTTTCCTGATATCAGCCGGAACCATGTGCAGGGCCATGACAGCAACAGCCCCGGCATCTTCTGCTATATGCGCCTCTTCCGGAGTAGTTACATCCATGATGACCCCGCCCTTTTGCATTTTGGCAAACCCTCGTTTTAATAGTTCAGTACCGTGTCGTAATTTTTCAAGTTCCATTTTTATCAACCTTCAGTCTCAATGTCATTCATGCCTATTATCTTTACTTCTGGCAGCATATAAAGTATAATTCAGAATACTCATGTAAGGATGTATCCATATTATCCAGGTTAATCTGATATGATAAATGATAAAACTTGCTTTCTATTACCAAAAAAAAGTGCAAACTTTATATATTTATACAATCTGAAACATAAAACTCCATAATCACTCATTTTGCACCATTTTTTTTTGATTTTGCTTGATTTGTCGAAATTTTTATATTGTAGTAGTGTAAGATATTCTGTTTAATTATGGATGAATTGGATATTTTTATTCTTAAATTTCTTTCAAAGAATGGCCGGATGCACAGTACCGACATGTCAAAAGAACTTGGAGTTGCCACTTCTACCATCCACAAACGCATTAAGAACCTTGAATCCGAAGGTATAATTGAGAATTTTACAATAATAACTGACCCGTCCAAACTTGATCTCAACATTACCACATTCATCGGCCTTAACATAGACTCAAGCCGCAGGATCAATATAATCAACAAGCTCAATGATATCGAAGATATACTTGAGATATATGAACTGCTGGAACCCTATGACCTGTTTTTAAAAGTAAGGACATTTGACATAAATTCCCTTAAGAACAATGTACTTCGCATAATCAATGAAATAGATGGGGTACTCGGGTCAAGCAGCCTGATCACCACAAAAAGGCATAAAGAAAAAGCATGTAACATTTTAATAAAGGAGGTAAAGTAAAATGATATTTGGTCTGGAAACAATTATGATCCTGACTGTGATAGTATATCTTCTTGGCGGGACATTCATATTATTCATTTATGAAGCTTATGGAAAAACGAAACAGAAAAACTTATTGATTTTGGCGATCGGATTATTTATCCTGATATTCGGCAGTAATTTCGATATCCTTGCTTCTGTAGTTTTACCTGGTATGTCTTCAGAAACTGCCCGGACAATTGCTTTATTAGTGGAAATCCCAGGTATACTGATAATGCTGTATTCGGCATTGAAGTCGTAAGTAAATGGGGATAATAAATGGAAGGAAGATCAACAGACAGGCGAGAACGATTCGCAAGGAACTGGAAGCTTTTAGGGATTCCGTCGAAATCAAATTTTCAGGAAAACCTGTTGAACTCAAGGATATTAACCGAGGCCATAACAAGACTTATGGACCAGTTCCAGTCACAGACCCTTCCTGTTATCGAAGATATATGCTACCAGCTTGGTAAAGAGGACTCAAATAATTTGAAAAGCACACTCCGCATCAAGAAAGATACACCAAGATCATGCCTTGAACCTATAGAAATGATGTGCTTGCTAAACGGCATCGATACAGATATCATGTCAGAAAAAAATACCACAGCGTCCCTGAAAATATATGAGTGTCCTTTTAAAGATGTACTTGTGGGTATTGTACCTAATATCGTAGTGTGCAGGAATTATTTCAAGGGTATGGCACATGCTGTAAATCCTGATGTAAGTGTCATGCAGCCTAATAAGAAATGCCATGAAGACGGCCAGTGCGAGTTTATTATCAAAGTGACACTTTAACCCGACGTTTTGAGATTTTTTTTCTTAATCCCTGCCTTGCTTTGCCTAACCCTTACCTTTTCTCACTGCAACAGCAGCCCCGCGGTTAAAATCCTTCATCTCGGCTGCGCAAAGTAGTGCCTGTCCTGTTACAAGCAGGTTGTTTTGCAGATCCACCAGCAGTACTTCATCCATGGCCCTGATAGAAGGGTCAACGTCAATGACATGTTTGGCAAACAGGGTTTTGCCTTTAAGGACAAAGGGTACTGCATCTGCATGTACAGTGACCCGATATGCAGGCAATTCCAGGAAATCATGCAGGCTCAGGGCACCTTTCATGCTTAATGTAAGGAGTCCGTCCCTGGCGCGGACAGTGGAGATCCTGGTCCCGTTAGAACTTACCTGCCTGATCCTGTTGGTCCTGGACATGAGAAACTCTGAATCGTCAGGGAACAGGGCACGGCCTGCCCCCCTGCCGAACTGGAAATCCGCAATGGTCCTGACACGTTTAAGGTTGCTGGACATAAAACTCAAGAATATATCCCCTCAATGGCTGTTTCTGCAAATTGCGATAATATCGCTCAATATGGCACTGGCAGTATCCATTGACCCGGCCCCTTTACCGGTCACACATACAGGACCTGCCATATCGGTCTTTAACAAGGCTACGTTAAGTGTGCCTCCCACTGCAAGTGGATGTTGTTCAGGCACAAGCTTGGGTGAGACCATAATTTTGCCATTCTCACCGTCTTTCACCTCTCCAATAAGCTTGATAACCATCCCTTCGTCCCCTGCCAGGGTGAGGGCTTCGGGTGTGATCCTGGTGATGCCTGTAACCTCTACATTATTGTAGGTCACATCCATCCCGAAAATGGAATTTGCCAGTATGACAAGTTTACATGCGGCATCGATACCTTCAACATCGTATGTAGGATTGGTTTCTGCATAGCCCAGTTCCTGGGCCTCACCCAGTACGTGCTGGTATGATAAGCCTTCCTCTGTCATCCGGCTGAGTATGTAGTTGCAGGTGCCGTTCAATATCCCTTCTATAGCAATGATCTTGTTGCCTGCCAGGGCATCCTGTGCCAGGTTCAATATTGGCATGGCACCGCCCACTGTCGCTTCATACCTGAAATGAACAGCATTCTTTTTAGCTTCATCACATAACTGGCTGTACTTGAGTGCTAGCGGACCTTTATTGGAGGTCACCACATGCCGCCCATGCCTGAATGCCTCCAGCATATAGGTAAGACCAGGTTCCCCGTTATCTATATTTGTCGGGGTAACTTCCACTACAAGTTCATGATCCACATCCCTGATCACTTCAAGTGACATAACACCAGATGTGGCAATCGAACCAGATTCCTTTTTCCTTTCAATTGCAGCCTCAAGGTCTACTCCATCAAGGTCGATGCATGCACCATGGCTGTCAGATATTGCAACTACTTTGAGGTTTAAACCTGCACTTTCCAGGTATTCCTGTTTTTGTAATAATGCATTAGCTATACCCTGGCCCACAGCCCCGAACCCGATTATGGAAAGTCTTATGGTCTTCATGTTTTCACCGATAATTGATCCTTTTCTATGGGTTCGATGACCAGCAGGTCCTTTTCCAAGGCAACCCGTCTTAATATGTCCAGTGCTTTACCAAGTTGTGCCATATCTACTGCATTTATAACCAGGGATGCTGATGAGGGTTCATTTATCGCGGGCATGGAGATGGACAGGCTCACCACTTCGGCAAAGCCAGTGCTGTCGATCTGGTCAATGGTATCACCCATGTCACTGTGGACTATGTGGCCTATAAGGATGACTGTCACTTCTTCGTACATTAGTTTTTTTCCCACACATACTATTCGGACCCCTCCTTCTTCCAGTTCGGCAATGATATCATTTAATTTTCCATTGGTCAACTGGAAAACGACCTGTACAGGTATGGCACCCCTGGGTGTACGCTGGTCGTGGTGGTGCAGGACACTCATTATATTGGCACCGAATCTGGAAAGTGGTTTGAGGGCCTGGACAAGCTGGCCGGGTCTATCCTTCAACTCAAGGTCCATTGAAACAATCATAGAATATATTCCTGGGAAATATTTCAGGCACTTAATGCCTGTGGCGTTAAAATTTGATTTATTTACGCCCTTGTCAGTATTAAGCATTTTGTGTATTAGGTTTTCCAACGTATAGGGAAGTATAAACGCATTTTGATATCGATATAGTTAATTTTCTTACTTTCAATCAAATTTTTTGACCGGATCTACAGGATTTACAGGATTGGATCGTATCGTCGAGTAGAGCCCATAGCGCACCTCTGTTGGGGGTAATAGCCCCGAGGTTACTATGAGCCCCCTCACAGAACCGGACATGAAGATTTCCCTCATCCGGCTCTTCAGAAGCACATCCTCTACGGTTTCAGGTTGTATAACGAATGATATATCTTCAGCTTCAGAAGTGGATTAAATTGGATGAAATGATTGAACTGATCCAAATTATAGCTTTTCCTCTGGTTGCGTCTGTTTATCCATTTGAAGGCGAGTCTCACGGTCTGATAGTAGAAGTTTTGTAGCCACCATATGTTACCGCTCATTCCGTAATACTGGTAATTAACTCCCTGAAGCATTCTTTTAGAAAATCCTCTGCAAGTAAGTGCGCTAATGACGTTAACTTCCATTTCGGATCTTTCTTAGCTTTTAGAGCTATAACTTGTATAGCTTCTTGAGTCTTAGACACCAGTTTTGTTGTCATCTACATTCCACCTCAGGGTGTGGCAGATGTGCCCCTGATGTCATTCGCGCTCCTGTCAGTCCCTTCCCTCCACAGGCATTACCCTGCTTCATCAGTACTATGAACTGATCCGAATGCTGATAGTGTCCCACACCAGTGCGTATACTCAAGGGTATGGACCGGCATGCAGAATTCGCTCAGGAATTTGAGCTGGATGTTCATGGAAAGGTATGGCGAGGTGAGGTGGTAAAGGGCATAATACGATCTCAGGTGGAGCGCTTCGCCGAGTTCTTCACTGAATCGTGCAAGCGCGTGGAAGATGTATATCAGCGATGCCATCATGATCGCCCACATGATCGCAGAGATCATTTCTCAACCCCCATCATCGTATTGTACAGAACAACGGTCAACATCATCAGGATCACTGCTCCGATGCAACCGAGAACGGTCCCATCATAATCGAGTGCGTACAGCAATGCAGATGCCAGAAAGAGTATTGCAGGTACCAGAAACCATCTGTAACTGGTTTACTTGCCGATTCTGAGCTGATAAAACCTACTGAACGCATTTTCATCTGTTTCATCATGCGATCTCCTGCACTGACATGTTGTGTCGGAATCGCTTAAGGGTGTCGATGAAAGCTGCGAGGTATCAGGGCTGATAGTCTATTTCAGGTGAGTGAGGATTTAATTCATTTGTATCTGGTTTAGGGGTGTATATGTCATATATGTCATCTTGTAAGATTGTCTCACACTTTAACACGACGATTATGGCAAACAAAGAGAATATGACTAATAGATAGGTTTTTAGCATAATTGACAACGCTGAAATTGTTTCATTGCTCGTAGAAGATAGAAAAAACAATGGAATTATCATGAACATAAATAAAAATAGATATACCCATTTAATGAGCTTACTAAATTCCGTTTTTCTTTTCTCGGTGTGATTTATTAATTCCTTATTTTCTTTAATTTTATTTTCAATAAGAAGTTTCAAAAAATTATTATCCGTGACTAATTCGATATATCGCCTCTCCTTTTCTTCATCCTTGGTCATATCATCTGATCTTAATCGTTCAATAATTTTTTCAATTCTTTCATTTTCTATCTTATATTTTACAATTTTAAAATTATATTTATTTATTTCTTCTTTTTTTGTGTGAATAATCTTGTTATACACGGTCCCTACATAAATAGAAAATGTGCATGCCACTATGACAAAAACTACGCTGACAGACGCTAGTGTGCAGTAAAAAGTACCGGTACCATCTGAAAAAATAGCCGGATCGATCAGGTTAGTTAAGTTATGCATGATCTTCAAATCAGAAAATTAATTCCTTGATTTTATCGAGTAACGTCTCAAACTCGAATGGCTTTTGTAGCCAGATGTATGGCTCCAAGTCTTCTGATAACTCGTCTGTGCACGCACTTTCAGGTAATACCGAATAAAATATTACTGGAATATTTTTAATCGTTTCATCTTCCTTCTCACGTATTTTCCTTACGATTCCTATACCTTCTCTCTTTTTTGGATCTGGGAACATCACGTCCATCATCAATAAATCTACATCAACTATCTCTGCAAATACCTCATCTTTATTCGAAGCCTCTATCGCATTGAAGTTGTGTTGCTTGAGATAAATCAAATATGGAAGACGGAAACCTAATTCATCATCTGCAACTAAGATTTTTTTTTTAGTCATACTTAAGCCTCCTCATGTGGTATTCCAAGAACGAATGTTGTACCTTTCCCCACCCCACTACTGTCCAAGTGGGGCCGCCATCCCGTTTCTGTGCAAATCTTTTTTACTGATGCGAGCCCTATCCCAAGACCCTTCGCCGATCCATGTTTTTGACGGTCATGTTCGGAACTCTCGCCTTTGTAAAACTCCCTCCAAACGTTAGCCAGATCACTTTTTGACATGCCTACACCCTTATCACGGATCTTGATGTTGTAACCATCATTCGATACTCTACCAGATATACTGATCTCGACATAAGGTCTATTAGGTTTTGAATATTTAATTGAATTGTGTATAATATTCTGTAGAATAATTTCAAGTTTTATTAGATCTGTGTTGGAAAGTAATATTTTATCGCTGTGTTTAACATCAAATCCGAACTTAACATTTGCTGTAAATGCTTCGAACGAACGGGTGATCTTAGAGATTATATCTTTGACTCTTATTGATTTCATTGACACTCTTCCCACTCTACTCGAACCTGTTGACCAGACTATTAGATTGTTAGTCGTAATATTTGCCTGCATCATCGCATTTTTTATAATCCTTATTATTTCCGTGAATTCGAATTCTGACATTCTTTTTAATGTTTGTTCATCGCTGATCAAAGACAGACTTTGTATAGCTTCTGCGATGGGTGATCTCGTCATATGTGCGATATGCTCAAGAACAGCTTTTTTGAGTTGTCTCTGTTCTTTCAAAAATATCATAGCATACGTACCCATCAATCCGAATATTTCTTTATCGACATCAGAATATTCACTGCCATCGTTTTTACATTTTATCCTGAATACGCCGTTTACTTCATCGTCCAGTATCAATGGTATCGCATACATTGCATACTCACTGAAATCTCCTTTATGAGATCCCACTGAATGTTTCTTATCTATCTCCCCTTTATATGCCGGATGGTTGGCAAAATCATTCCAGTTACTCGCTTCAAACGGGCATCTTCTCACAGCCACCATCGAAACTATCCCGTCAAAATCCTCGTCCGTCTCTGCGTCCCAATTTAACTTGTATGCGATATCCTTCGTATTTGCCATGTACCTCGGATCGTGTGCAGCCTCCAATACCAATTCTTCACCATTATCTGATACCAGATAAATCGCACAATGTTTAGAATTTAATAAATTTGCAGTTTCTTCTACAATAAGATCTAAATTTCCAGGACGTTCGTATGCCAGGATATTTCCGGTGATTTTTATCATCGATTTCAGAACTTCAACCATCTCTGAAAATTTTGAGACCCGTACAATTACTTGGTTTCCGCCTCTATCAGCAATCCATGCAGTGATTTCGATATGCCGAACTCTTCCATCTTTTGTTTTTACTTTTGTTTTATAATTTTCAAGTCTATCATTGTCCTTGATGGTCTCAGTGACCTCTTTAGCCTCCCTGGGATTCATATAAAACATCATATTGCATTTACCCATTACTTCACCTTCCGTATAACCCATCTCGCGTTCGAATGCCGGATTAACTTCAAGCACTTCCCCATCTAAGTTACTAACCACAATTGCTTGACTGGAGGCATCGATTATTTGTTGCGAATATTGTCCGGTCCAATCCAACAACCTGGAATCGAATAAATGGTGAATAATATAGCTCTTACCATTTTTATCATATCGCTTACATACCATATCTGATAATAGGTATGAATCATCGGTTTCAGAGCCGAAAAGAAACGCCGCTTTGCAATATCTGCATCTATCATCTCTCCTTCTGAATGATTCAAAACATTTTGTGCCTATAGGACTTTCTGATGTATCATTCAATTCCTCAAATAACTTGACAGCACCTTCGCTGGCAAAAACCACGTTATGATCATAATCTACTACGTATACCACCTGATCATTGAGAAGTCGTTCGAATATTGCTGTACTATTGATTCCACTGCTCATACAAAATTATACGGTAGACTTGTCACATAAAGTTTTGGTATCCGGTCGAAACCTCCTTGCGAGCACGACATATACAATACCAAACATGATCCATCGACCAAAAACCCATCTGAAAATCTCCGCGGCTCCGAATGTTACCCGCCGAGATGCGAAATGGAAGTTAGCAAGGCAATGTCCAGATCTCTCTTCCCATTCTATCGTGTAACGCATGAGGACCGAAGGCTGGTGAAGCCGGCTGCTGCCCAGATTGCTCGCAGACTCTAAAAAACGATTCGGCTATGGGCGTGATCTCTCTACCGGATCGCAGGAGGATGAATGGTATGCCATGCTTAGAACCGCTCACAATTTTTGCAGATACCTATCGAGCGTCCTCAGAAGCCAGCCCCAGTATACGACCGTTGTTGCCAGAGCGACGGTCATCCCGAGTGCTGATAGTGTACCACATCAGTGTGTGTACTCAAGGGTGTGGACAGGCATGCAGAACTCACTCAGGAATTTCAGCTGGATGCACACAAAAAGGAGGACCGAGGCAAGGTGATACAGGGTGTAATACGGTCTCAGATGGAGCGCTTCGCCGAGTTCCTCGCTGAATCGTGCAAGCGCATAGAAGACGTAAATCAGCGATGCCATCACAATCGCCCACATGATCGCAGAGATCATTTCTCAACCTTCTTTGTCCCGATATTCTCTCTATAACGCTCCGGAATATCCAGATCGCTGCTTATGATGCCTATTTCAATTGCATCTTGAATATCTCTGCCTAAATATGCTATCGTATTAGCAAATCTTACAACACATACTTCCATGGTCATAGGGATATAATCCCTTTTTCCTACTTTGATATCTTCTATTTCTTTATCGAATTTTTCCCAATATTTATCCTAATCGGGCTCTAATGATTGATTATGGACCTCCCCATTATGGCACAAAATTCCATCATGCACTTGAAGCGTTAAGTCACAATCTTCGATCTCATCAAGGAATTGAACACCCTGAACATTATGCAAGAATCGACCCAGTTCATGTTCCTCATACAATTTGGATAGAATGGATTCACCAAGATGACCAAATGGTACATGGCCAAATTCATGTCCCAATGAGATAGCTTCGATCAGGTCTTCGTTTAACTTTAAAGCCCTCCCGAGTTCCCATAGTCTCCGTTTGATACCATACCACGGTCTTAGACCCCGTTGGACTCACATCACCTTGCCATGTCCCTTAAGCTCACTGCTATATTACAAGACCTGAGGTTCTGACTAATGGTGGTGTGAATGCTGCCTTCCGTTTGACAGAGAACATCGCCTTCCAAGATAATCAGTATTTCGGGGCTTATAAACTTCACTTCCGTTGCGGCCTAGTATCCCATTCCCCCAGCTTCACGTCAGCCTGTTACCAGACTGGGTGTAGGGTTCAGTTATGAGGTGGTGGCTAGCCTTTCCTCATGCTGGATTTTCACCAGCTGGCGAGTATGAACTTTGCTAGGCACGCCTGTTAATCCTGTTTATCCTGTCTGAAATTTCCATTTTCTTTATTTGCAGGTCCCTGGATATCATTAAAAAAGTTCATCAATGAGAATTTTACTTTATCCAGTTCCACATCTATGATCTCCTCACGCTCCTCCTGCGGAAAGGCATTAAATACCGAATATTTTTTCCACTGCCGTGGTGATGTGGTGGTGAACCTGCCGTCCAGCAGGATCCGCACGCCATGGTCAGTTGGAGAGCGAATGACCCGACCCATTGCCTGCCTGATCTTACGTATGGCAGGCACCTCTATAGCGTAATCCCATTGCCGTTAATATACCGCCCCTGTTCGCCAGGAACAGGGACGATCCCATAATTGTTGAACAGGTGACCCATGCGCTTAATGATATCATCCACTGCAGCAGGGGGAATATACTGGTGTTCTTCCAG
>Ga0255393_10053_pt1 | contig 16700 bp, 16 predicted proteins | sample ANMaggSeSYBR01C8_FD_182122 | JGI IMG/M metagenome (GOLD analysis project Ga0255393, IMG submission 182122) | Sediment cell enrichment communities from methane seep in Santa Monica Basin, California, United Staets - ANME aggregate JGI... | ecosystem: Environmental > Aquatic > Marine > Cold seeps >... | reverse complement strand
CACTCTCCAAACACGCCCATCTTTTTCCATAAATTCTCGAGCATTATCAGGCCCCCAGGTTCCAGCTTGATATTGATGCAATTTCAGAGTTTGTTTTTCTTCCCATGTTTTAATGATCCCTGACACATATTTCCATTGTTCTAAAACCTCGTCATTTCGAGTAAACAACGTTTGGTCTCCCTGTATACAATCCAGAAGAAGCCTTTCATATGCCTCAGGAGGAGTTGATCCAAATGCTTCTTGATAGTAAAAATCCATGGTTACCGGAGAAATCTCGTTTGTTGGACCTGGTTTTTTTCGCACCAAACAATAGATTAATCCCTTCATCTGGTTGAAGACGTAAAACAAGAACATTTGGTGCGTCGCCCGCCATATTTTTCCAATTGAAAAAAGATAATGGCACTTGCTTAAATTGAATTGCAATTTCAGTAGCACTTATAGGCAGCATTTTTCCACTTCTCAGATAAAAAGGCACGTTCGCCCACCTCCAATTATCAATGAAAATCCTCGCTGCCATGTAGGTTTCAGTCGTTGAATTATTGCGTACTTTGTCTTCTTCTAAATAGCCCTTTATCTTTAAATTTCCCAGTGTGTTTCCAGCATATTGTCCTCGAACTGTGTTACGCAGACCATCCTCACTACTTAGATGTCTCAAGGATCTTAATACTTTCATTTTTTCATCTCTTACAGAAGAGGCATTAAAAGCATACGGTGGTTCCATAGCAGTTAACGTCAATAATTGCAGCATGTGATTCGCAAACATATCACGAATAACACCCGATTTATCAAAATATCCCGCCCTTGTCCCAACTCCAACGGTTTCCGCAACTGTTATTTGAACATGATCTACATAATGATTGTTCCATAATGGTTCAAAAATTCCGTTCGCAAACCTAAAAACGAGAATATTTTGCACAGTTTCTTTGCCCAAATAATGGTCAATCCGATAAATTTGGTGTTCCTTGAAGCAATTATGAAGTGATTCTTCAAGATCTAATGCTGATTTGAAGTCAGTTCCAAACGGTTTCTCCACAACTATGCGCACCCAACTCTTATTCACCGAATATTGTTTGCAGGCAGACAGGTTCTCGATTATCGTCTTATATGCGCTTGGAGGTGTGGCCAAGTAAAACAAAATTTTCTTATACCCTCCCTTTTCTATCAAGTCGTTTAATTTTTGAAATCCTTCTTTATTTTCAAAAGAGGATTGAATGTATTTTGCCCCTATAAAAAGAGGAAGGAATGTATTTTTATTAATTGGTTTTACCCGTGCATAAGCCTTTATCCCTTCGATAAGTATACTTTCCATTTTTTGATCGTCCCACGGACGTCTGGCAAACCCAATGATATGTATTGGATTAGAAATAAGCTTTTCTGAAATCAACTGATAAATAGCTGGAATCAATTTTCGTTTAGTAAGATCACCTGTTACCCCAAAAATTATTAATGCGATTGATTCAGGTTGATCGAATTTTTGGTCTTTGTTATTCATTATTTGTCCTATTACACATTGGATAGAGGTAATTTATAATATGAAATGAAATTACTATATATGCAAATTATATATAATATTATTTATGAATAATTCCATTACTGATATTAAAGGCCTTCTTGTTGGTCAATCTGAAAATAGAAAAGCATTAACAGGATGCACTGTTGTTATCTGTAAAAAAGGTGCAATTGGTGGTGTCAGCCAGCGGGGTGGCGCACCGGGCACACGCGAGACAGATCTCCTGCGCCCAATGCATTTGATTCAGAAAGTCCATGGCATATTGTTAGCGGGCGGATCCGCATACGGTTTAGATGCTGCTGGAGGGGTGATGCAGTACCTTGAAGAAAAAGGTGTCGGATTTGAGTCAGGCCCTACAGTAGTTCCCATAGTCCCATCAGCAATTTTATTTGATCTTGCAGTGGGTGATTTTTCTGTCCGCCCTGACAAGCCTATGGGATATAAAGCGTGCATTAATTCTTCCTCTGCTCCTCCCAAACAAGGTAATTACGGTGCCGGAACTGGAGCAACTGTAGGGAAAATTCTAGGTTATAAACAATCAATGAAATCGGGAATTGGAACGGCTAGTATGCAAATCGCAAACGGCGTGATTATCGGAGCATTGGTGGCGGTTAATGCCTTCGGAGATATTATCAAGGACAATAAGATCATTGCTGGTGTCCGTACTGTTAAGAAAGGTCCAGTAAAAATTGGCAAGGAGGGTTTTTTTGCAAACACTCTCGAAATCATGCAGAGCTTCACCGGACGTAAAATTCTCTCCATTGCTGCAAAGCAGAACACAATTATTGGTGTAATAGCGACAAATGCAGCCTTAAGCAAAGAAGAGGTAAATTATTTCGCTGACATGGCTTCAAATGGGATTGCTTTATCTGTTCAGCCCGCCTTCACAATGTTTGACGGGGATACAATTTTTGGATTATCTACAGGACAAGTAAAATCAGACATCAATATTCTGTCTGCCTTCGCACCGAAAGTATTTTCAAGCGCGATCATCAATGCTGTTATGTCCTCCGACCCAATTGACAATTTACCATCTTACAAATCAACAACCACCAATTAAAACGAATCACATGAAATTATCTGCATACATTTCTTGTTGAATCAATTAAGTGAATTTACGCCGATCTTTAAAACGATAATTCCAGTATTTTTTCAATTTCTTGTCCTGTAAGCTGGATTGGGTTCCCCCTCATACTGCTAGATTTTTTCGATTTCTGGATAATTGTTGGAAAATGTTCTTTTTTAATACCAAGTTCTGATAATCGAGGAATTCTCATGTTTTCACATAAAGATGCTATCCACTCAATTCCTTCATTAATATTAGCGTTTTCCTTTCCAGTTACCCATCTTGCAATATCTTTAAATCGCGAAAGTTTTTCTAAGTGACTTCCTCGAATGGACAATGCTTCCGCATTAACTAACATCACTGACGGGAGTAATGCTGCGCAAATCGCCCCATGTGGTGCACTAAACATCCCTCCAATTGGTCCAGCAAGCCCATGGGCAGCACCAAGCTTTGCATTTGCAAGCGCCAAACCTCCCATTAAACTTACCCAAGAAATATTATCCCTCGCTTCATAATCACTACCATCTTTCCAACCTCTTAACAGATAAGAGGCACTTTTCTTTATTGCATCTTCACAGAATATGTCAACCAATGAATTGGAATATCGAGATACATACGGTTCTATAACCTGAGTAAACGCATCCATTCCGGTAACACCTGTGATTGTTCTTGGTATTCCATATGTTAATTCAGGGTCAACAATTGCTACTTCTGGGAGCAGATATGCGTTTCGCATACTGACCTTTGCTTTCTTGTCAGGGACCAAAATCACAGCATTTCTTGTTACCTCGCTCCCTGTTCCAGCAGTTGTTGGTATTGCAATGTAAGGTTTCGATGGGTTCTTTAATGGTTTGCCTTTACCAACCACCTCTAGATAATCTAACAAGGAGCCTTGATTATTCAATAAAGCAGCTGCCGCCTTCCCGGTATCAATAACCGATCCTCCGCCAAATCCTATTACGAATTCACACTCTTTTTCCCGACCTAACCTGACTGCCTGGTTGATTGTTTCGATATCAGGTTCTTGTTCAACATTAAAATAAGTCCATTTCACTTTGGCATCTTCACAGATTGAAAAAAGAGTCCCTGGATTAGGGTATTTTCTGCCTTTTATTATTAATACCCTTTTCCCATATTTACCATCGATGATTTTTCTTAAAGTTAATAATTCTCCGGCCCCAAAAATTATTCTATTCGCAGTTGAAAAATCAATATTCATGCATTCACCTTAGCTCCCTTGTTTGCCCATAATCTTATCTGGATAAAAGCACCTATGTTTCACATTATATCTGGGTTCTCCCATCATCTTTGTAAACATTTCTATGTTTTTATATGCTACTGTAATATTTTAAACTTATAGTAAATATTAGGTAATTTGTTGTCTAATACATCTGGATGTTTTATTATCGCAGCAAATAGATTCCGGCTCAACCTTATAAATATTTTTTTGATCTGTCTATTTTCAAATCTGGCTCTATCTGGATAGCTCATCTTGCCCCTAACTATTTTCAATTATTAATTATTTATTAATAAAATATTTATGGTTGACATTCCCTTTCATTTTTTGTATATTGTTTATTTGTTCGTTAAACCAAATATATGTACTTTGTTTTTCGTGCAAATTAGTCATTGATTTTTGTTATTAAAAAGTGTATCCTGATTATTGACTTATATGGATTGTTTTAATAATGCAATTTATTAAGAGGTCGCTTATTTATTTATGAATAGAAAAAAATTAAATGTGATTGATGAAGATGAAAATATTCAATTTTCAGCAATCTCAAAATTAATCGAACTTGGCCGACAAAAGGCTTACATCACAATTGATGATATTCTGCGTTTATTTCCAGAAGCTGAGCAGGATGTCAGCCAATTGGAAGAGGCTTTTGCGGCTTTGATGGCAGCTGGAATCCCATATCTTGAAGATGACGATCTTTCATCCGAGCCATCAGAAGATGATCTTTCTTCAGACGAAGTAAAAGAAATCGAAGATGAAGCTCAAGAAGCACCCACAGACGATCTTAAACATATTGACACAGACGATACGATTGGCTTATACCTTAAAGAAGTCAGCCGTGTTCCTTTGCTCACCGCCGAGGAAGAAGTAGACTTATCGCAGCGGATTGAACGCGGAAGAATGTCAAGGGAAGAACTTGCCATAGGCAAGGTCAGCAATAAAAGACGCCCCGAGCTTAGATCGCTTATTGAGGATGGATGGGATGCCAGAGAACATCTTGTTACAGCTAATTCAAGGCTAGTTATAAGCGTTGCAAAAAAGTATATGAGCCGCGGTGTACCCTTCTTAGATCTCATTCAAGAAGGCAATATTGGGTTAATTCGAGCCACAAAAAAGTTTGATTATCGGCGAGGGCATAAATTTAGCACTTATGCAACATGGTGGATTCGTCAAGCGGTTACTCGGGCAATCGCTGATCAAGGACGAACTATTCGAGTTCCTGTACATATGGGCGATCAAATAAATAAATTATTACGCACTCAGCATCAACTTACACAAAAACTGGGCCGTGATCCATCCGTTGAAGAATTGGCAATTGCTTTAGATGTTCTTCCTAAGAAAGTCGAAAACATGATACAAGTTTCACGGCGTCCGCTATCACTAGAAACCCCAACTGATAATGAGGATGATTCTGTCCTTGGTGATTTTATAGAAGATAATGAGATACCTGCACCAGATGAGACCGCCACATATAATTTATTACGTGAACATTTAGAATTGGTTATGGATTCTCTTCCGCCAAGAGAGGTGCGCATTCTTCAACTTCGGTATGGATTGTTAGATGGACAAGCTTACACATTAGAAGAAGTTGGCAGGAAAATGGGTGTCACACGCGAACGGGTACGTCAAATTGAGGCTCAAGCACTCAGCCGCTTGCGTCATCCAACAATAAAACGTAAGTTACGTGATTATTTGGGAGAATAAACAGTAATATGGCTACTATGCAAAAGATTCCACTACGCATATTTTACAGAAAGATCGAAGAACTAATAATTGACCAACAAACTGACTCAGCCATATCTCACGCGCAATATCTTCTTGAAAAATACCCTAAAAACATTTCCGTTTATAAGCTTTTAGGAAAAGCTTTTCTTGAAAAACAGGAATTTGATTACGCAAACACAGTTTTTGAGAAGATATTACTAGTGGAACCAGATGATTTCGTTTCTCATATTGGAATAAGCATTATTGCAGAGAGTTTTGGGAATTTAGAAAAATCGTTAGAAAGTATGCGTCGCGCATATGAATTAGAACCCTCTAACGAATCTCTTCAAACTGAAGTCAAGCGTCTTCATGAATCAAAAGACGGATTTGCACCTGATCAAGTTCGGCTCACACGCGGTGCTCTTATAAATATGTATTCTCGAAGCCAACTGACTGAACAGGCGATAGCGGAAGCACGCTTAGGAATTCAGGAGAGCCCTAATCGAATAGATTATAAAGTCCATCTCGCAAACATGCTTTTTCACTCTGGCATGAATAACAAGGCAATTGAAATTTGCCTTGATATTATCAGCATACTTCCTTACTGCAAACCAGCTCTTATTATCCTTTACAAATCGATCACACCTTTAGGCAAAATAAACGATTCTACCGTATATAAAACAAGATTGACAGAAATCGATCCTTACTTTTCTTTCATAAAACCTGACACCGAATCAGTTGATGATATTCCTGACATTGCCATTATGATAGAGGAAATAAATAAACCAAATAATCCCTTAGGAAACTTCAATGATTTTATTGAAGAAGCATGGAAAGAAATAACTCGTGGCAATGACTTATCCGCTTCTGCGGAGCAAATTGAAGATTGGACATCAATAATAAACGATGCTGTATCAAATAACGGTATTGGAGCACCTATATCTAATACTGCGTATGAAGAAGTAATTTTACCAAGCGATATTGAAGACCCTAATGAACAAATAAATCAACAAAAATCTCCTGCATTGATCACAAGAAAGGATAGGCTTCGAAAAAAACTAAGCTCAGCTCAAAAAGCCACACATGAAGAATTAACAATACCCGAGTGGGTTTTTGAAGATAGCTTACCTGATAAAACCATTGAAGACAATAAAGATTTATCAAAAAAGCCAATTATTTCTGATAAGACACCACTGAATGATATAAATAAAGATCCGATCCTTGAAAATTCACATTCTCATATTTTCGAGTCAGATAGTACGGCAGACCACGATCTCCCAATAAATCCACCCACAGATTCCTCGGATCTTAAGATTTCTCCCACTTGGGTGAATGAACAATCAGAATTTGAGACAATTAATAATCAAAAGATCACAAATTCTTTAGATGATACACAAAAAATCATGGTTCTTCCTGAAAATCCTGGCGAACTGATAACTCTGGCTTTCAACAGGATAGACGAAGGAAATATAAAGTTTGCCATTCAATGTTTAAATAAGGTTATCCAAAATAATTACAAACTTGAAGAATTAGCAATTCAACTAGAAGATGCCTGCCGCCGCAATCCTCGCGAAACAGATTTATGGTTTTCTCTCGTGGAAGTTTACAAGAAATTGGGACAATTTAAGAAATCTCTCGAATCACTGGAAGAAGCTCAACACAATCTTTTATTTTAATAGGAATGCCATGGAAAATTTTCAACGCACTTTAGTTCTCATCAAACCAGATGGTTTACAGCGGGGATTAATTGGCGAAATAATAAAAAGATTTGAAAACCGCGGTTTACAATTAATCGCATTAGATTTAAGGATCGTTTCTAAGGAATTTGCCGAAAAGCACTATGAAGCACATGTTGGCAAGAAATTCTATATTGGTTTAATAAAATATATTACATCCTCCCCAATTATCGCAATGGTATGGGAAGGCGGCAATGCAGTTGAAGCTATCCGCCAAACCATTGGTTCAACAAATCCAATTGAAGCAGCCCCAGGTACAATCCGACACGACCTGGCAATCATCACCAGCCGAAATCTTATTCATGCGTCTGATTCATTAGATACTGCAAAGAAAGAGATCTCGCTTTGGTTTGATGAAAAGGACATTTACCCTTGGTCCCGCTTGCATGAAGATTGGTTTACAGGATTGAATTAATTCATCATCTTGACGACATAATCACTCCATGTTAAACTAACTTACCCACGGGGGCGTGGTGTAGTGGCTAACATGCGGCCCTGTCAAGGCCGAGACCGCGGGTTCGAACCCCGTCGCTCCCGCCTAAAATCCGGCTAAAACCGGATTTTTTTATCTTTATACGAGGAAAATTTCTTTGTATAGTAAAATCATTGAAGCAACTATTATCTATCATAATTCCTCATGAAAATTATTTAAGGAGAGAAGAATGGGCAGCATCAAAAATAAAACTGAAACAATTTTTACTTTAAATGGCGTGAAACGAAAAGTTGAAGTGAATCCTGATGAAACACTTATGAATTTCCTTCGAAAAGATGGTTTAATGAGCGTAAAATCAGGGTGTGGTGGTCAAGGCGATTGTGGAATGTGCACAATTCTACTGAATAACAAACCTGTTCAATCTTGCTTAGTTAAAATGTCTGCGATCAATGGCAAATCGATTGAAACGCTTGAATCAATGGGAACCGCTGATAATCTTCACCCACTTCAAGCTGCTTTTATTGAAACAGGTGCTATCCAATGCGGTTTTTGTACACCCGCTCAAATCCTATCCGCAAAAAGCCTCATCCAAAAAAACAGTAACCCATCAGAATCCGATATCAGAAAAGCACTTTCCGGGGTTTTATGCAGATGCACTGGTTACGTTCGAATAGTTGATGCTGTTACCCGTGCCTCTGCGGTCATGCGTGGTGAAGAAGTTCCTCCTTATATCCCGCAAGAGATAAAGTTTGGAGAAAATATTAGTGAGATTGAGCTTCCAGAAGCATATTATCGTAAAGATGGAAACAAGTCTCCACTTTTACCTCTCGTATTAACACCAAGTGGAATGAAACAGTTATCAGAGGTGGGGAAATCTGTTAAAAAGGTTGACGGAGTAAAACTGGCGACTGGAAAACCGGTTTTCACCGATGATGTCCAACCCAGAGGGATGCTTTACGGCGCTTTATTAACTAGTCCTCACGCTCATGCCATAATAAAAGATATTGATGTCAGCAAAGCAAAAATGCTTCCTGGTGTTCATGCAGTAATTACACACAAAGATCTTCCCCGTGTGAAATACGCAACTGGCGGGCAAAGTTTCCCTCAACCCTTGCCGCATGACCAGGCATCACTTGACATTAAAGTTCGGCATGTCGGTGATCGCGTTGCTATTGTTGCCGCGGAAACTCAGAAAATCGCAGATGAAGCCCTTCAATTAATTATTGTAGATTATAAAATTCTCCCTCATGTGCTGGACTGTGAATTGGCGATGAGTGGAAACGCCCCCATTATTCACGATGAAGAAGATACGGAAGGCATCTATGATGCCTCATTAAATATTGTGCATCACCTTGAAGCAGAAGTTGGTGACCCTAACAAAGCATTTAAAGATGCAGATAATGTTTTCGAGGGTGAATATCGAACGCCAAAGCAGCAGCACGCCCAAATGGAACCACACGTATGCATCACATATTTTGATGAAGATAACCGTCTGGTAGTTCGCACAAGCACTCAGGTACCATTCCATGTTAGGCGGATTATTTCCCCACTAATAGGTTTACCTATCAAACAAATCCGCGTTATAAAACCAAGAATTGGCGGTGGTTTTGGTGGAAAACAAGAAATATTACTTGAGGACCTTTGCAGCCATCTTACTATAGCCACAGGACGTCCTGTAAAAATGGAATACACACGCAGTCAAGAATTTACAAGCGGACGGTCACGGCACCGGCAAATCATCAAATATAAATTAGGAGTTAAAGACGAACAAATCACCGCAGCAGAGCTAAGGTTAATCGGTGACACTGGCGCTTATGGTACACACGCCCTAACAGTAAATATGGTGGGTGGTTTTAAAGGTTTAACTCTTTACAATGCGCCTAACTCTCGTTTTATCTGTGATGTAGTGTATACAAACACGCCTCCGGCAGGCGCATACAGGGGTTATGGAGCAATGCAGGAACAATTTGCTGTTGAAGTACTCTTAGAGGAAATTGCCGAACAACTTAAACTAGATGTCGTTCAACTCAAGAAGAAAAATTGGTTGAAATTAGGCGAATTAATGCACTTGGCCCGTAAGTTAGGAGAAGGTCGGGAAGGTTATGACCAATCAATGGAATCAACTGCAATCGATGAATGCGTTACCGTAGGTTTAAAAGCTACAGATTATTATAAAAAACGGAAGGCTTTTTCCGATGAGTCTGGTGATATTCGCCACGGAATTGGAATGTCTATCATGATTCATGGATCAGGTATTGCGGGTTTGGATATGGGAGCAGCTACTATCAAACTTAACGATGATGGCTCTTTCAACTTATTAATTGGCGCCACAGACCTTGGTACTGGTTCTGATACGATACTGGCTCAAATGGCAGCCGAAAAACTTGGTGTCGGAGTAGAAGACATTATCGTTTATTCATCTGACACCGATTTCACACCATTTGATAAGGGCGCTTACGCGAGCTCAACTACCTATATTAGTGGTGGAGCAGTCGTAAAGGCCGCGGATAAGGTCAGGGAAATGATTCTCATCCATGCAGCTAAGATGCTTCGAGTAAAAAACCACCAGGAACTTCTTTTAATAAATAAATTAATCAAAGCGCCTGACGGAAAACAGGTTTCCCTAGAGGACGTCGCTCTCAGCAGCCTGCATCAATTAGATCAGCACCAGATCATGGCAACCGAGTCTAACATGAGTTATGTCAGCCCACCTCCAACAGGAGCACAATTTGCGGAAGTAACATTTAATATCAAAACCGGTGAAATGCAAATTGATCGGTTGTTAATGATTGTAGATTGTGGAAGAGTCATTAACCCATTAACTGCCGCAGGGCAAGCAGAAGGCGGCATGGCTCAGGCGTTGGGTTTCACGATGTTTGAAGACACCTATTTTGACAAAAATGGGCACATCACAAATGACCAATTTAGTACTTATAGACTCTATAAAGCAGATGATGTGCCTCCTATGGACGTAATTTTTGTCCAGACAGATGAACCCACAGGTCCTTTTGGGGCAAAATCAATAGCAGAAATCTCGGTAGACGGTGTAGCTCCCGCGCTCGTTAATGCTATCCATAATGCTTCTGGCATCTGGTTCCGTGACCTTCCTATAACCCAAGAAAAAATATTGAAAGGACTGCAAACCACCAGAATGCAATAGTATTTTGTGAGCAAACTAGATAAATTCATTGAAATAGCAACTCTCTTCTTAAAACTTGGGACCATCGGGTTCGGTGGTCCCACTTCTACGATTGCGATGATGGAAGATGAAGCCGTTCATAAGAGAAAATGGGTTACTCAAGAATATTTTCTTGAAATAATGGCTGTAACTAATATTGTTCCGGGTCCGAACGCAACTGAAATGGCTGCACATATTGGTTACCTTCGGGCTGGTTTCCCCGGTTTAATAATTGCTGGAATATGTTTCTTGCTTCCAGCGACAATTATTTCAGTGGTATTAGCTATTCTATACATGAAATTTGGATCTCTTCCCAAAGTAAACGGTAGCTTTTCAATTATTAACGCTATTATTGTAGCGATATTAATTTCCGCTCTCCTTCGCTTATGTAAAACTGCATATAAAAATACTTTCTCGCTTTTTCTTGGAGGAAGCAGTTTAGTTGCCGCCTTATTCGGTTGTGATCAAGTCTTAATCATGTTTCTAAGTGGGCTACTAAGTTTATTATTTTATTCAGTAAATCAAACAAATATTGCACCTTTGATTGTAGGTGCTTTATCTTATAAAAATATTCACTTCCATATTGATTCAATCATAGAGCCAAAATTAGCACAACTGGCATTGTTTTTCCTAAAAGTAGGTTCCCTATTATTTGGTAGTACATATATATTGCTTGCTTTTATTCAAAATGATTTAGTTAAGAATTTTAACTGGATAACAGACCAACAGGTGGTCGACGCAATCGCTGTTGGCCAGATTACGCCCGGCCCTATTTCAACGACTGCAACATTTATTGGCTATGTGATTGCGGGATTCCCTGGGTCTATTATTTCAACAATTGGTATGTTCCTGCCGTCCTTTATCATTGTAATGTTTACAGCCAAATTTCTACCAAAAATCAATCATTTTTCAACCATTAAAACTTTTTTGGATGGTATTTCCGCAAGTGCTGTCGCATTAATTGCTTATGCCATCATCAACTTAATGAAATCAACGATTAATGATTTCACAACGATCATTATCACTTCTGTTGCACTTTTTCTTTCATTAAAATATAGAATTGATACACTATGGCTAATACTTGGTGGATTCCTTTTAGGTTTTATAAAGGCTTTTTTATTTTAGGAGCAGCTAAATGAATTTACACGAGTTTTCCGACTTATTGAGAGAGAAAAAAGTAATTGTTTCAGATGGAGCAACTGGCACAAACCTAATCCAGCGTGGGCTTAAACAAGGCGAAACTGTTGAGAAATGGGTTCTAGAAAATCCAGAAATAATCACGGAATTACATCTTGACTTCATTGATGCAGGAGCAGAAATAATCCTTACTTCTACATTTGGCGCTTCTGAGGTCCGGCTGGAACAATCAGGGTTAAAGGACATGTATGAACAGGTAAATCATGCAGCTGTTACATTAGCAAAAGAAGCAACCAAGAATACACAAATTCTAGTTGCCGGCTCAATAGGACCGTTAGGTCAAATGTTAAAACCCTTTGGACCACTTGAAATCAGAAAAGCTGAAGGTTATTATGCAAGACAAGCTGCAGTAGTATGTGCCGCTGGCGTTGACATAATTGTCATTGAAACACAATTTAATCTTGATGAGGCAAAAGCAGCCATAAGCGGCGTGAAATCTTCCTGCGCTGAAGCGTTAGTCTGTTCTTTCAGTTTTGATCGAGGAGTAAAAACGATGATGGGAGTTAGTCCTTCTTCCTTTGCAAAAGAAATGGAGGATTTAGGAATTTCTGCAATTGGAATCAATTGTGGAAAAAGCTTAGACGATAATTTCAAAGCTCTCAACGAACTTGCCAAATCAACAGATTTACCCATCTGGTTCAAGCCAAACGCAGGTCTTCCTTACCTCGATAAATCTGGTAAACCAAAATACGACATCCTGCCAGAACAAATGGCAAAAAACGTACCCGCATGGATTAATGCCGGTGCCAGGATAATTGGAGGATGCTGTGGAACTACGCCAGAGCATTTGAAAGCCATCGCAGATATCGTTAATACCTCAAGATAGGGTTACTTACTGTCGATTCTAAATATGAAGCCTACTTTTTCTTTCGGTAAAATCCCTGTTTACGGAAATCTGATCCTTGCTCCCTTGGATGGCATAAGTGATCAGCCGTTTAGATGGATATGTCGAAACATGGGATCAGCTCTAACATACACAGAATTTATTAATGTTCTAGATGTACCAATGAATTTAGAATATATTGAAAAAAGAACCAGGTTTTCAAAATCTGAAAGGCCAATTGGGTTTCAGTTATACGGTAAAGATAGTGACAAAATATTAAAAGCCGCCCAGATCCTAAACAAGAAAAAGCCCGACTTTTTCGACATAAATTTTGGCTGTTCAGTAAAAAGAGTTGCGGGAAGAGGTGCAGGAGCGGGATTATTAAAGAACCCCGGATCGATTAAAAACATTATCACAAAACTGGTAAATCACCTTGAAATTCCAATCACAGCAAAAATAAGGTTAGGATGGGACCAAGGCAATCTCAACTACAAAGACCTATCCCGCATTATCGAAGATTCAGGAGCAGCAATGATCGCTGTTCATGCACGCGCCAGGGATCAAAATTGGCAGGAATCAGCAAATTGGAACGCAATTAGAGAGATCAAAGAGTATGTAGAGATTCCCGTAATCGGTAACGGAGATGTTACTTCAAAAAAAGATGTACAGAAGATGATTAAGCAAACTGGCTGTGATGGAGTAATGATTGGCCGGGCAGCAATTGGAAATCCATGGATATTCTCTGACACAAACAAAGCATCTCTTTCCGCAGAACAAATCATCGATGTCGTAAAAATCCACTGGCATTTAATGATTGCTTTTTATGGACCAAAGAAAACCTCCAGTTTTTTTAAGAAGCATCTTAAAGCATACCTCTCATGCCCCCAGTTTTCACATATTGATCTAAAAGAACTCATTTCTATGCCCAATCCAATGAGAAGTCGATTGTTTTTCGAGTGATTTGAACTCCTAACAAGAAATATTCACATATCATCGCATGGTAAAATCTATCGTCTATACGTCCCTGTAGCTCAGTGGATAGAGTGTCGGCCTCCGAAGCCGAAGGCGGGAGTTCGAGTCTCCCCAGGGACGCCTACGAAGACTCCAATAATTATTTCAGCTTGAGCTCTAACGTCATAAAAGGTATAGTTGCAATCCCATCAACAACCTTTATACCTTGGGAAATTTTCAAAAATCCACAATTCCTATAGCAGTGTATTGCTCTTTTATTCGATACTCTAACATTAGCACGAACAGACTTAAAGCTAATTACATCAAATGATTTCTCAATTGCAATATTAATTGCCTGTTCTCCAATACCTTGCCCCAGGAAATTATTCTTACCGATTAGAATACCTAAAATAGTAATTTCATCATCAATATCCGCTTTCTCTAACCAAACAGTTCCAACATCCTTATTGTCTACCTGGATCACATACCAGGCTAATAACGATTTTTGAGAATTGAAATATTGATCAGATTTGTGAGGAAGAACTCGAGACATATACTTATGGGCCTCGATTTCATCAGCCCATATCTGCAAAGAGAACAGGTCGTTTTCCTCGAAGGAACGTATGGATACTTTCATCCTAAGAACCACCTTCGAATGAATCATAATAGGAATATTCAATTCTTACATATCTCACATCAAAAACCCTCCTTCTAGGTGATGTTGGCTACCAGGATTATTTCCTAACTCTGGCGATTGTTCCTCGGTAATATCACATTCAAACATAAACTCTACTTGATGAGTATCTCCATCGTGTTCACTAAATTCGGGGTTCTTTCTTATATACTCACGAATATAACTCAAATGGCCAACATACACCTCAATTCCTATCTCTTCTATTATGCATTCCCGGCGGAGAGCTTCCTCTAATGTCTCGCCTGGATTCTGACCTCCGCCTGGAAGCAAGTACCAATCACCTTCTAAATCATAATTCTTCACAGTAAGAAGGCATACATTCTTGATGATGATTGCTTCAGCAGAGTTACAAATCTTATTCATTTGTCTCATTCCTTTAGTGCGGAATCACTGGGTGTTAATTGGTAGAACCATGGAATATTTATTCTCTTCTTAATCATATAACTTCATCGGAAATGCTATTAACAAATTCATCGGTTATATGAACTATCCCCAAGCGATTATTTATATTCTTGCAAGTTTATTCACGATAAATATTTTACAAATTATTAACACGAATTTCTTATAATGTATTCAATACATACTTATTATAAGGAGTAGAAATGTACTTCGGAGGTTACGGTTTATATTTTTTAATCAGCATCCCCGCGTTGCTGCTCGGTTTATATGCGCGAGCAAAAGTACAGAGCGCTTTTAAAAAATATTCGCAAATTCGAATTAACAACGGTATGACCGGAGCAGAAGTTGCCCGCAAAGTGCTTGATGCAAACAATTTACAAAATGTGCGTATTGAGCAGGTTCGCGGAAAATTGAGCGACCATTATGATCCCCGCAAAAAGGTTCTGCGTCTCAGCCAATCCGTCTATGGAACGCCCAGCATTGCTGCTGCTGGAGTGGCCGCTCACGAAGCAGGCCACGCAATCCAACATAAGGAAAAATATGGCCCATTATCTCTTAGGTCAATTATGGTTCCATCTGTCCAGATAGGAAGCTGGTTAGGCCCAATCATCTTCATGGGAGGGTTGCTTCTTTCAATGGATAACCTTGCAATAATTGGATTAATTCTTTTTGGCGCGACATCTTTGTTTGCTATTGTAACTATTCCCGTCGAATTGGATGCTTCTAAACGCGCTAAAAATATTCTTTCTTCAACGGGTATCGTGTACGGGAGTGAATTTAATGGTGTAAGTGCTGTGCTTGATGCGGCAGCTCTCACATACGTGGCAGGCGCTATCCAAGCATTGTCTACGTTACTTTACTATATTCTTCTATTTTCCGGAGGAAGACGAAGGCGTTAACAATAAAAACCACTTAATTCCAGAATTACATATCCATGGTATTTTATTGCTTAATTGCTCTTTTTAGTTCATCGAGCATTGTCAGGGCTTTGGCGGCCCCCTCTGCGGTACATGTAGTGGGATTGTCAACCAGATACGCTGGAATGCCCAATTTACCCGTTAGGTATCTATCTATGCCCCTTAATTGAGTTCCGCCACCACAAAGCGCCACTCCACGATCCATGATATCAGACACTAACTCAGGTGGTGTCTTCTCCAACACCCTTTTAACCATTTTTACGATATCCTGCAAACTGTCTTGCGCCGCATCGACAATATCTTCAGTCTTAATAGTCACTGAACGAGGTAAACCGCTCACTTGATCTTGCCCTTGAACTTCAAGAGTAAGTCCATCTTCTTCTCTTACAGCAGCTCCCACTCGCATTTTAACTATTTCAGCTGTTGCTCTACTTAGAATGACACCATAATGTTTACGAATATAGCTGATGATGTCGTCATCCAATTTCTGCCCACCAGTTCGATCTAGTTCTGAGGAGATGATACTGTTCATAGTCAATACTGCCGCCTGATTTGTACCGCCTCCAAGACAAATTACCATATTACCAGAGGGCGGTGAAATTGGCAGATCAATACCTAACGCTGCGGCAAGCGGCTGTTGAATCAGGTAAACCTCTCTGCTCCCAGCGCCTATTCCTGCCTCGTGAACCGCCCGGCTTTCCACGCTTGTTATATTACATGGAACTGTAATCATTAATTTGGGTCTGAACAGAACCATAGGTCCACAGATCTTCTGAACCAGATACCTTAATAAATTTTACTGTGATTACTGAAGGTCAAGAGATCATGCTGCATCAACCAACAATGGTTGCTATT
>Ga0255393_10052_pt1 | contig 16994 bp, 14 predicted proteins | sample ANMaggSeSYBR01C8_FD_182122 | JGI IMG/M metagenome (GOLD analysis project Ga0255393, IMG submission 182122) | Sediment cell enrichment communities from methane seep in Santa Monica Basin, California, United Staets - ANME aggregate JGI... | ecosystem: Environmental > Aquatic > Marine > Cold seeps >... | reverse complement strand
ATTACCTGGTTGCGAGGTCGTGAATTCCCATTGCTCATGATTTAAAAAATTATAGCACTTTGGTAAAGAAAGAGAAAAAACCCAGATTAATGCGCCCCCAACCTTAAAATATTGTAAAAACCCTCAAAATTCAGTGGTTTTCATGCGTTTGACCTTGACATGCGAAGAAGCACGCTTTAAAATACATTCAGTTAGTTACCTCAAGTATTTGCAAATCAGCAAATCATTCACAATTGAATAACCGAGGTGAGCCTGAGAGGCCATTGCGAACAAGTTGAACCGATGTTTGCCAGTAACGAAGGGAAAACATCGGTCATTTTGTCCCGGAACCCTTGACAGAAAAAAGGGTTGTGGTAAAATCTGCCTCTCGATTAAGAGACTGTACCTTAACAACTGAAGAGTGAAAGGAAGTAAACCTTTAAGTTCTATTGAGTTAAAAAAATTCGTAATCTGCACCAGCAATGGTGTTAGTTTTTGCGGAGAGTTTGATCCTGGCTCAGGATGAACGCTGGCGGCGTGCTTAATACATGCAAGTCGAACGAGGAGCTTTTATCTTCGGATGAGAGATTTCCTAGTGGCGAACGGGTGAGTAACGCGTTGGTGACCTGCCCCAAAGAAGGGGATAACAGTTCGAAAGAGCTGCTAATACCCTATGTTATCAGTTGGATTAGATGCCTACTGATTAAAGGAGTAATCCGCTTTGGGAGGGACCTGCGTCCCATCAGCTAGTTGGTAGGGTAACGGCCTACCAAGGCAATGACGGGTAGGGGACCTGAGAGGGTGACCCCCCACAATGGCACTGAAACACGGGCCATACACCTACGGGTGGCAGCAGTAGGGAATATTGATATAGGGGGATTAACTGTTAACGAAGCCAAGGTTCAGCTTGCGCAATCCTATCAGTTTTCTGATTCCGACTACCTCACCTTAAAATATCTAAATGAAAGTATATTGGTGGAAGCAGCACAATTAGGAATCCGCCTGGATGCAGCCTCTACTGCGAAAGAAGCTTTTCAGTTCGGGCGCAGCTTCCCTTTTAAAAAATGGCTGTGGCAGCAGGTATTTATTTTTGCCCCGCACATCGACCTTACCCCTGTGCTTATTTTTGATGAACAAGCTGCTGTAGATCTATTGCGGAAAATTGGCGACGAACGAGACCAACCGTTAGTTGAAGCCGGACTCAAAGTGAATGGCATCCGGGTCACCGCCACAAACGGCCAAATCGGGCAAGCTCTAGTTATGAATACTTCCCTAGCTGCTATTCATGAAAATTTCACGAAGTCCAAGCCAGGAATAATTGATCTTCAGATTGATGAGCAACACCCATTGATGATGGACACAAATGAATTCATCCCGCTTGCCCAGAAAATCCTGAATCAACCATTTATTATTGAAACACCTGAAGGTGATGGGCATCTAAAAAGAACATGGACCATTACCCCCGAAAATTTAGCACCAATGCTTGCATTTATAATCAACGGAAAAGAAACCTCTTCCATTGTTCCGCAAATCAATGAAGAGTACCTGTCAAATATGCTTGAATCCATATCAGAACAAGTGATTTCTTTTCCCGAAAACCCCCGCTTTATTTTCAATGATGATACTCGCAAGCTGGATCTATTCTCTAAAGGGAAGAGCGGACGTACACTAGACATAAAAACAAGCATGGATATAATCCAAAATGCATTGGCCAGCGGAAATCATCAGGCAATCTTATCTGTGGATTATCACTCACCAGAAGTAAGCAATTCTTCATCTGCGCAGGAGCTAGGAATTACAGAATTGGTGCATCAGGAAAGTTCCTATTTTTACGGTTCTGATCAAGCGCGCATCCATAATATAGAAACTGCAGCTATTCAGTTCCATGGATTATTGGTCCCACCCGGAGAAGTTTTTTCTATGGCAAGCGCTATGGGAGAGATAAGTCTTGATAGCGGCTATTCTGAAGCGTTGATTATTTTCAACGGCAAGACCATTGAAGGAGTTGGTGGCGGAGTCTGCCAGGTCAGCACTACCCTGTTCCGTACTGCATTTTTCACTGGTTTTCCAATTGTAGAACGGCATCCACACGCATACCGTGTTTCATATTACGAAAAAGTGTTCAGCAATATACGGGATTCAAGTTTAGCAGGATTGGATGCAACCGTGTATATCCCTTTAGTAGACCTTAAATTTAAGAACGATACGCCTTATTGGTTATTAATGGAAACATATGTCAACCGATCGGCAAATAGATTAACCTGGAAATTCTATTCCACTTATGATGGACGAACGATGAAATGGACCACGACAGGTCCAATCAACACTGTTGAACCAAAAAAGCCGCTTTATCAACTGAATACAGACCTAGACACTGGAGAGATCAAGCAAATTGATTGGGAAGCAGAAGGAGCAGATGTAACTGTTTCTCGGACTGTGTCCAGAGATGGCAATATCCTCTTTGAGGATACTTTTTTTACTCGCTATAAACCCTGGCGTGCAGTGTACGAATATGGGCCAGATACAATTGATATCCCCACACAGAACGAAGATTAATTCGTCAGTTTAAAAAAGTATGCAAGTGGTAAAATTCCCATCAATATTAAGAAGAAAAAGGAGTTCAAATGGTCAGTAAAGACCTATTAGACATATTGCGGTGTCCTGCATGCGTACGAGAAAAAGAAGGGTTATTAAAATTATATAAAGACACCTGGCTGATATGTCAAGACTGCAATCGCAAATACCCAATTGTTGAAGATATTCCTGTAATGCTGATCGACGAAGGAGACAAATGGGAAGAAACAAAAGATAAAGACTTGCCTATTCCACCGCCGAGACCGCAATAACATTGACATATATTTATAGTTTTGGTCTGAAACTTGCACCAGAACCATTAATTACTATCTATTTAAGAGTGCATAAACAAACATATGAAATTTTTCAATAAACTTACAAAAAAGATCCGTGATATGGACGGGCTCACCAAGGCAGTCCTGATTGTATTCGTAGTTCTTGCCATCACAACCAGCATATTTACTTTCGGGTTCGTCAAGAATCTAACAGCAGGCATGACAATTCTTAATCTGCCAGGAATCCCCATCTTCAACTCAAACACCGATCAGGATTCAAGCAATGTAGCGCAACCTGCATCCAGTACAGGAATTGCGACCCCGGAACCATGGGATGGAAAAAGCCGCGTGACTATCCTTATCTTAGGTCTGGATTATTCCGACTGGCGCGCTGGGGACACAGCGCACAGCGACACCATGCTCCTGCTCAGCATAGACCCAATTACCAACGAAGCGTCTATGCTTTCTATACCAAGGGACCTTTGGGTAAATATTCCTGGTTTTGATTACGGACGCATCAACGAAGCCTATTTTAGTGGGGACGCGCATAATCTTCCAGGCGGCGGAGCTGAACTTGCTCGCCAAACCGTTGAGCAATTCATCGGTGTACCTGTTCAATATTATGCTGTCATAGGTTTTCACGCATTCATTGATTTCATTGACGAAATTGGCGGCGTTATTGTTAACCCAGACCAATATGTAAAAATCGAGAAATTCGGAGGGGCTCAGGAAGAGATCCTCGAACCCGGCAAAATGTACGCGCTTGATGGCGCTCTTGCACTTGCCTACGCACGCGAACGACATACCGAAGGAGGTGATATCGACCGTGCCCGTAGGCAGCAGGAATTGATTCTTTCCATAAAATCTCGTATTGTCGTTGATCACAACATCCCCGAGTTGATCGCAAAAGCACCTGCGCTTTACCAGGATTTGTCCTCTGGCATAAACACAAACCTGAATTTACAGGAGGCTATCCAGTTAGGCCTTCTTGCACTTGAATTGGATACCAGTAACATCAAAAAAGGTGTAATCGATTACAACATGGCAATACCGGCTACATCGCCGAACGGAGAAAAGATTCTAAAACCTATCCCTGACAAAATCCGAGCCCTCCGAGATGAGCTTTTCGCCAACGGCGGTTCCGGCGCTCCTCTTGCTGTACCATCCGCCAATTCGACCCTCGTGAGAGATGAAGCAGCCACAATCGTCATCTGGGATGGAAGTAATCAAGACGGATTAGGAGATCGAACATCAGCTTATCTTCAAAACCAGGGCATTAATGTTCTCCAAGTTGCGAATGCTGGCGGATATTCTCCAGCGACAAAAATTGAGGTCTTCAATGGCAAACCATACACTGTCGCCTTTTTAGCCCAAACAATGAATGTTGCTTCTGCTAACATATGGAACACCTATGATCCGAGCGCAGGAGTTGATATCCGCATTACTTTAGGTGGAGATTGGGCAGCAAACAACCAGTTACCTTAAATAATATTGTTAAAAAACCTAAAAGGTGGCTTTCGCCACCTTTTTTATTTTTTATTTCATCATTGGGATTTTTATCTCATGTTCTTTCGCGGTATCAACCGCAAGCTGGTAACCCGCATCAACATGCCGCATGACACCGGTTCCCGGATCGTTGGTCAGCACACGTTCCAAGCGAGCCGCAGCTTCTGGCGTGCCATCAGCGACAATCACCATCCCTGCATGCTGGCTGAATCCAATACCCACACCACCACCGTGGTGGAATGAAACCCAAGTAGCACCGCTCACTGCATTTAAAAGCGCATTTAAAATCGGCCAATCGCTAACAGCATCCGTTCCATCTTTCATTCCTTCAGTTTCTCTGTTTGGCGAAGCAACCGATCCCGAATCTAAATGGTCCCTGCCAATCACTATAGGCGCTTTTAATTCTCCGCTGGCAACCATTTGGTTGAATTTCAGCCCTGCTTTTGCCCGCTCCCCACACCCCAACCAGCAAATCCGAGAGGGCAGTCCCTGGAACGGGACCTGTTCTTTAGCCATCCGAAGCCACCGATGAAGATGCTCGTCATCCGGAAAAAGCTCCATGATTGCCTTGTCAGTTTTATAGATATCTTCTTTTTCACCGGATAAAGCCACCCATCTGAAAGGTCCTTTTCCTTCACAAAACAGCGGGCGAATATAAGCCGGGACAAATCCGGGGAAATCAAAAGCATTCTTCAATCCATTATCGAATGCACGTTGCCTGATATTATTCCCATAATCAAACACTTCTGCTCCACGTTTTTGGAATTCAAGCATTGCTGCAACATGCCTCGTCATCGTTTCCACTGATAAGCGTTTATATTCTTTTGGATTCTTTTTCCGCAATTCCTCTGCAGCCACAAGACTTAGGCTAGTCGGTACATACATTAAGAAATCATGGGCAGGAGTTTGGTCTGTTACCACGTCAGGAATAATACCGCTCTCTAATAAAGCAGGGAAAATATCTGCCGCGTTACCGATCACTCCAACTGAAAGTGGAACCCCTTTTTCTTTGGCATCCAGGACCAAGCTTAATCCTTCCTCGAGGTTATCAGCTACCATATCCAGATATCCGATATCTTTTTGTAGTTGCGCTTGCTCCGGGTCAACTTCCACGATCAAACCCACTCCTTCGTTCATTGTGATAGCTAATGGCTGCGCGCCGCCCATCGCGCCTAAACCCGCAGTTAAAACAAGTTTTCCTTTTAATGTGTTCCAACCGCGTATTTTTGCCAACGATGACAGAGTTTCATACGTACCCTGCAAAATACCCTGAGTACCGATATAGATCCAGGATCCCGCAGTCATTTGCCCAAACATCATTAATCCCTTTGAAACTAACGAGTCAAAATGGTCCTGTGTCGCCCAGTGTGGAACCAGGTTTGAGTTCGCAATTAGAACCCGCGGCGCATCTGCATGTGTCCGAAAAACACCGACCGGCTTACCAGATTGAACTAATAACGTCTCGTCATTTTCCAAGTCTTTCAAGGTGTTAATTATCGCATCATAGCATTCCCAATTTCTCGCCGCCTGCCCACGCCCTCCATACACAACCAGATCTTCCGGACGCTGGGCAACTTCAGAATCAAGATTATTTTGAATCATCCGGAAAGGCGCTTCCGTCTGCCAGGATTTACATGTTAATTCTGAACCATGGGGAGCACGCACTTCACGTTTTTCAACCATATTGACCTCCTAATATTTTCCCAATAAAAGAATACATTTTTATTGTACACATATTAATGTCTTTCTTACGCATAAAAATTATATTTGGCATATAATCATAAACTAATCTAATGTATTTTTGTTCTAATTCACATCGTTTGAGGTCTTAAGTATGCCAGTTTACGTTTATCATTGTGATTCGTGCGGATTCCAATTTGAGCAGCAGCAAAAATTTTCTGATAATCCGCTCAACAAATGCCCGGAATGCAAAAAGAACTCACTTCATAAAGTGTACACACCTGTCGGCATCATTTATAAAGGATCGGGATTCTATTCAACAGACCACCGCTCCAGTTCTGGGTCAGTTTCCTCAAGCAAACCAAAGGCAAAATCTAAACAAGAAAAAAACAAAAGCAAGCCAGTAAAAACACCTGCCGGTGGAGAAAAAAGCTCACCAAGCAAAAAACCCGATTAATCGGATCGCCCTTGAATTTACTTTTACATTCCTCTTTAAATAATTATTTTAGGTTGAATGTATATCATTGATCAATAATATTTCCTTTATTTTAAAACAGCATGATAGAATTTAAATATGAAACGCTGGCATTTTTGGGTTAGTTTACTTATCAGCGTCATTTTCTTATTTATCGCGCTGCGCGGATTACATATAACAGATGTGTGGGAAGGAATTAAAGCTGCAAATTTTATCTGGCTAATTCCCGCTATTGCAATATATTTCATTGCCGTTTGGGTTCGTGCTTTTCGCTGGCATTTATTCTTACGCCCCATAAAAGAGGTTCCAATATATGAGGTGTTTCCAATTGTAACAATCGGCTATATGGGGAATAATATTTACCCCGCTCGGGCTGGCGAGATATTACGCGCAATTGTTCTCAAACACAAATTTAATGTACCCGTATCTGGTTCTTTAGCTACTATCATTATTGAACGAATTATTGATGGGGTAATCATGCTCGGTTTCATAATCCTGAACCTATCCAATATCACCACTCTGCCCGGTGCGATAGAGTTCACAAAAACCATTCATATGATAACCCTTTGGGGATCCATTATCTTTATTAGCGCGTTGTCTATTTTTTTCTTAGCAGCGATCTTTCCTGAAAAAACCCGAAATATTCTTTTCCTGATGATTGGAAAAACAATCCCAAAAAATTGGCAGGGAAATGCTCAATCTATTTCTCAAAAATTTATCGAAGGACTGCGCTCTCTATCGTCCCCCATGAACGTAATAAAAATATTTCTCGTGTCGATTATTATTTGGCTGCTGGAGACAGGGTTTTATTGGTTCATCATGCGCGCTTTTCCATTTAAAGTCAGCTTTTCAACTCTAATGTTGATGAACGGCGTTTTAAACCTCTTCACAGTAATCCCTTCCACCCCAGGGTACATTGGAACTTTTGATGCTCCGGGTATTGTGATGTTAACCGCATTTGGAGTAAACCCAGAAATATCCGCGAGCTACATACTCCTTTTACACGCTGCCCTATGGCTTCCGGTCACTTTTGTCGGTGGTTTGTTTTTTGGCAAAGCTGGGTTGGATTGGGGAAAAGAAATCAATCAGGTTAATATGGAAAGGGAATCATGAAAATCGCAGTGATAGGAGCAGGTGTGGGTGGTTTGACCGCTGCTTTTGATTTATATAAACAAGGTCATCAAGTAACGGTTTTTGAACAGGAAAGTCAACCCGGCGGCTTGGCTGCAGGTTTTAAAGAAGAGGGTTGGAATTGGTCTTTAGAAAAATATTACCATCACTGGTTTGAAACAGATAAGGCAATTCTCTCCTTGATTAATGAGCTTGGATTATCTCAATATGTGCAATTTCACAGCCCTAAAACAGTTGTTTACCATCAGGGCGATTTTTTTCCGCTCGACTCGCCTATCGCCGCCCTCCAATTCCCCGGTTTTTCTTTGATCGATAAAATTCGATTTGGCCTCATTACTGTATTTCTTAAATATTTCGCACGCTGGGAACCTCTAGAAAAATATACAGCCCGTGAATGGATAAAACACTTTTATGGAGAAAATCTCTATAAAGTTTTTTTCAAACCCTTATTGATCGGAAAGTTCAGCGATCGTTATCAAGAAATCAATATGGCCTGGTTTTGGGCACGTTTCAAAGCTCGTTCGTCAAAGCTGGGCACTTTTGAAGGCGGCTTTCAATCATTTCTAGATCAATTCACGGAAATACTTTCAATAAAAGGGGTCCGGTTTTCTTTCAACACGAGTATTGCTAATATTAGGTCTTTAAAAAACAGAAAAGTAGAGGTGTCTACCAAAGACAACAAGTTTATATTTGACAAAGTGTTAGCCACAATATCTCCCAAGATCTTATCCAGCATCACCCCACAATTAAAAGGGGAATACCTTAATAAGATCAATGAACAAGAAAGTATTGGCGCTATTGCTGCCGTCCTGTCTCTAAAAAAGCAGCTTTCTAAAGAGGGTTATTACTGGTTCAACTTACCAAAATCAGACGGGTTTCCTTTCCTTGCATTAGTGGAACACACAAATTATGTGTCTTCTGATAATTTTAATGGAGAGCATCTGATCTATTGTGGAGATTATTTAGACCATTCTCACAAATATTTCTCAATGAAAGATGAAGAAATTATCGATTGTTTCGTTCCAAGTTTAAAAAAGATCAATCCATCATTTACTAAAGATTGGATAAATAAGAGCTGGGTATTTAAAACCCCATACGCGCAGCCGATTCCTCGCATCAATCACTCATGCAATCTACTTCAGATAAAAACACCTCTTCCTGGGCTGTTCTTATCAAGCATGAGCCAGGTATATCCCTGGGATCGCGGTACAAACTACGCCGTTTCTTTCGCCCACCAAGCAGTACAAGTAATGATTGCGCCCAAATCATATTCTTAATTCATAAATACGTGTATGTTTTTTCTCTTCCGAACTTTTTTACAATTTTGTTTTTTTAAAAAATATTGGCGTAATTAAGTTGGTTTGCACAAAACTCCTTGATAGAAACCATATATGGGGGATAAGAACAATTCTATCGCTAACCCTGTCCGAGAACTTACGTTCTATTCCCCAACAATTTTGCATGTTAATACTCATGGTTTGTTAAGGTAATAAACCTTAAATAAAATGATTCTTTTAAATTTCCGTAGGGTAATAGTCTTGTTAATTAAGAGGAATTTTGCTAGAATTCCATAAGTCCGATTAACGGGGCAAGCCTCCCAATTAACTTTGATGGCATCCCAAAAGTAGTACACGATTATCAACTGAATACAAATAATCCCACTTTTCAACCAAAGTGGGTGTTGTTGAATACACCACAACACCAGAATCAACAAGAAAGGGAGTACGGCAGAAAATGGATGCAAGGCAAGCTTGGCAAGCAACGCTAGGGCAGCTTCAGATGGAAATGCCCAAAGCCACTTTTGATACATGGGTAAAAGGTACTGAGCTAAGTAAGCATCAGGAAAATATTTTTACCATTGGTGTACAAAATGCCTATGCGAGAGACTGGTTGGAAAACCGTCTGACGACAACAGCGGAAAAAATGCTAACTGGCATTATGGATGCCCCTCAAACCATTTCATTTATCATTCGCCCTGTTGATGAACCTCTTCCAAAAACAGACACCAACAAAACCGCTTTGAGTTTTTCCACAAAGCAAATAAAAACATCTGGTATGCAGTTTAATTCCCGCTATACATTTGACAATTTTGTGGTTGGTCCCAACAACCGGTTACCTCATGCGGCAAGCCAGGCTGTCGCGGAAAGTCCTGCGAATGCCTACAATCCATTGTTTCTGTATGGCGGCGTGGGACTGGGAAAAACCCATCTCCTGCAAGCAATCGGCAATGAAGCCGCAAAGCGCGACCTGAATATATTGTATGTTTCCTCAGAAGAGTTCACTAATGATTTAATTAATGCCATCCGCCGGCGTGACACTGTCAATTTTCGCGAAAGATACCGCAGCATCGATATACTTCTCATTGATGATATTCAATTCATTGCAGGCAAAGAATCCACCCAAGAGGAATTCTTCCACACCTTTAACACCCTCCATGGACAGGATAAACAAATAGTGATTTCCTCAGACAGATCTCCAAAGTCTCTTGTTACTCTGGAAGAGCGTCTTCGCTCTAGATTTGAATGGGGGCTTATCGTTGACATCCAACCACCCGAATTGGAAACACGGATTGCGATTTTACGCACAAAAGCAGAACGCGCAGGCAGAAATGTCCCTGGTGAGATTCTAGAAAGTATTGCTCATCAGATACAATCGAATATTCGCGAACTTGAAGGAGCTCTCACACGTGTGTTGGCTTATTCAGACTTGAGTGGAAAACCGCTAACCATGGAGCTTACAAAAATTGCATTGACAGATTTCCTGCCTACCCCAAGTTCCGTAGAACCTGATCGGATACTTGAAATAGTCGCAGATACCTTCAGCCTTACACAAGAAGAGCTTCTCAGCCGAAACCGCTCAAGAAAAATTGCCCTTCCCAGGCAAATTGCTATGTACTTGTTGCGAGATATGGTGAATGCTTCTTTTCCCCAAATCGGGGAAACAATGGGTGGACGTGACCACACTACCGTCTTATATGCTTGTGAGAAAATCACAAATCTTATTGAACGAGACGATCTTTTCAGAAGACAAGTATTCCAGATTCGAGACCGCTTATATAAACAGAATACCTATGTTTAGAAATTATTAATACATTTTTTACAATTACATAATTACTAGAAAAACCTCATGGTACAATTGCTTTGGTAAATTCAGCGGGACTACCAATTGAATAGTTGTTATAGGAACCAAACTTATAATTGAAGATTCAACACCCTGGTCAGAACTACTTACCAGGGTATTTTTTATATTGAACTATTTGTGATCATAAGATCACTATTAATAAAAAGGAAAAAATGAAAAACACAAATTTAAAAATAATACCCCTTGGCGGCCTTGGGGAAATTGGCCGCAACATGATGCTTTACGAGTATGAAGATTCAATAATTATTGTAGACTGCGGAACTATGTTCCCCGACAATGATATGCTTGGCATTGATTACATCATCCCCGACTTCCATTATCTTCGCAGCCGCAAAGATAAGGTCCGAGGGATCATCTTCACCCACGGCCACCTGGATCACATTGGCGCCATTCACCATTTACTTCAAGAAGTGCAAGCACCTGTTTACGGAACACCATTAACCCTTGGTTTAGTGAAGGTGAACTTATCCAGGCGCCACATGTTGGATGCGGCATCTCTCAAGACCATTAAAGCTGGCGAGAGCATTAAACTCGGACCGTTTAAAATCGACTTTTTCCATGTATGCCATTCCATACCCGATTCCGTTGGTTTAGGAATTGAAACCCCAGAAGGGCTAATTGTACAATCTGGCGATTATAAATTCGATCATACCCCCGTGGATAATTGGCCAACTGATTACTCAAAATTAGTAGAGTTTTCCAGGAAAGGTGTGTTGGCTCTTATTGCTGATTCCACAAATGCAACACGGTCCGGATGGACTCCTTCAGAAATGGTCGTTAGCGAAGCATTCGATGATGTGTTCGAGAAAGCAGAGAACCGCATTATCATCGCCAGCTTTGCCTCACTTATTTCACGCGTGCAGCAAGCCGTGAATGCTGCTGTTGCTCATAACAGAAAAATTGCTTTTGTTGGTACAAGCATGGTTGAAAACATAAAAATGGCTCAAAAACTTGGTGGTTATTTAGATATTCCCAAAGGTACTCAGGTTAGCATTAATACTGCCCTTGAGCTGCCAGACCATGAAGTAGTTATTATGTGCACTGGATCACAGGGTGAAACCACTTCAATATTAGGCCGATTAGCTCGCGGTACTCAGCGCCAATTCGATATAAAGAAAGGTGACACAGTTGTTCTATCCTCTAAAACGATCCCAGGAAATGAAGAAGCAGTCTTTTCTACCATTAATGCTCTTTTCCGGCGTGGCGCAAACGTAATTTATGAAGAAATCGCCCCCGTTCATGTTTCCGGGCATGGTAGCCAGGAGGATTTAAAACTCCTAATTAACTTGACAAAACCAAAATATTTTATTCCGGCTTATGGTGAAATGCGCCACTTGAAACAAGCAGCAATCCTCGCTCAGCAGACAGGAATTCCAGAAAAACGCATCCTCGTCGTTGAAAACGGGAAGATTTTAAATGTCAAAGGCGGAAAAATAAAAATTGGCGGTAATGTGTCGGCAGACACCATATTTGTTGATGGGTCAGGAGTCGGCGATCTGGGCCTAGATGAAATACGCGACCGCACCTTATTATCAAAGGACGGTATTATCTTAGTCCATATAAACTTAAATAATAACGACGTTCTGCATGGGAAACCGAAAATTGCTAGCCGTGGTTTTGCCGCTTCGCAGGAAGCTGACGAGATACTTCACCACCTTGAACAACCAGTGAGAGACTCGCTCAAGAATTCAAATGGAAATATGGAAAAAAATATAATTCGAACTGTAAAAAACTATATTTATAAGAAAACACGTCGAAAGCCGACTGTTCTTGTAACGATCACTAAAATATAGGCAGACATTTATTTCTAAATTAATCCTGCCAACCATGCGCCCCGCGCAGTGGCACAAATACAACTGGCAGGATTTGTTCTTTTTTTATTCGCTTTTTCTCCTTAACCCAAACCTCCAGCATTTGCCGCCAGCGCCCGCCAATCGGAGCAACAATACGTCCATTGGCCTTCAATTGGTCTAAAACGATTTTCGGAATTAAGGGAGCTGCAGCAGTGATTAGAATGCAGTCATATGGAGCATCATCAGGCCAGCCTAAAGAACCATCCCCGACATGCAGATATATATTATCCATCTCCAAAGCCCGCAAATTCCGTTCCGCCAGCTCTGAAAGTTGCGAGATCCGTTCAACAGAGTGCACTTCTTTTGCCAAATTCGCGAGAATAGCTGTCTGATAACCTGACCCCGTCCCAATTTCCAGCACCACCTCACCACCTGTAAGCTCCAAACTAGCCGTCATCAATGCAACAATATATGGTTGAGAAATTGTCTGTTCATTCCCGATGGGCAGCGGATGATCCGCGTAGGCATCCACCTGATATTCTTCTGGTACGAATAAATGCCTTGGAACCGTCCGAAAAGCTTGCAGAACACGTGCATTATCGATACCCCTCCGTTTGATCTGTAATTCGACCATCTCTGATCGAGCTTTTAAAAAAGATTGTAAATCAAGCATCTTTTTCATTATACAAAATTATGAAGTCAGTTGTTCGTTCTTTTTCCTAGATCATCTGAAATATTTCGATCCACCTTCCCCATTGGAAAATCCAACAAGGCGCCAACTTTCACCCATTCAATTTTGTCTGCTTCTAGAGCTTTTGGATCCCCATTCATTATTTCAACAAAATAAGTATATACAGTTACCGAAAAATGGGTATAGGCATGTTTATAAATGCCAAACAACTCCCCCAGATTAACTAAAATCCCCAATTCCTCTTTCAGCTCCCGTTTCATTGCCGTGGAATGATCCTCGCCATGTTCAATCTTTCCACCCGGGAATTCCCACATCCCGCCTAATAATCCATCCGCAGACCGTTTGTCTATCAATACTTTATTGCCTTTTCGTAAGATGGCAGCAACAACTTTTAAGTGCGGTTTAGCTGACCGTTTTCTTTGTATTGGTAGATCCATTTGAGTGCTTTTTGAAAAGGCAATACACTCTTTTCTAATTGGGCATTGTTTGCAAATCGGATAAACTGATCTGCATACCATAGCCCCTAAGTCCATTACAGCCTGGTTGAAATCACCCGCCCTGCCATTTGGGATCATCTCCCTTAAATATTCTTTTAAAATATTTTTATTCCTAGTTTTGTTTACCAGTCCATGAAAATCAAAGAGCCTGGATACTACCCGGACCCCGTTCGCATCCAAGGCTGGCTCATCCAATCCGAAAGCTATTGAGGCTATAGCACCAGCTATATAATCTCCAATACCTGGTAGTTTTTTCAATTCATGCGTTGTGCCAGGGATCATGCCATCTAATTGACGACAAATAATTTCTGCGGATTTCCTGATATTCCTCGCCCGGCTGTAGTACCCCAATCCCTCCCACAATTTTAAAACATCATCTTCAGATGCGTGGGCTACGCTTTGGATATCTGGAAACCTACTAATCCAGCGCTGAAAATAAGGGATGACTGTTTCCACTTGTGTTTGCTGCAGCATCACCTCTGATATCCAGATTAGGTAAGGATCATACAATCCTCTCCATGGAAACTCCCTGGCTTTTAATTGGTACCACACTAATAATTTCTTTTGGATCTTCTTCTTTGTAGAAATATCCATCACAAGGGGGGATTGGAGGAAATTAAAATTGAAAGCCGCCGCTTGCAGAAACAATTTTCTGCTTATAGTCAGTCACAAAATTCAGGAGGTTATTGACAAGCATTATCCATTCTTCAGAATCAGTGATTTTTAATACTTTTTGATAAGTCGGGAGAACTGCGCCAACTAAAATTTGCGGTTGGTCTCCATAAACCGTTGCCCAAGCATCGCTTAGTTTGAATCCAAATTTCTGCACTTCTGGCAGAAACTCCCGCACAACAAATTCAAAATACTCTTGTTCATGCTCCGGATTAATATCCCAAGTCATAATTAGTTTTACCGACACAAAATCACCTTTTAGTGTGGATAATCAAGCACAACGATTTGAGTCTCGTCTGGTAAAGATTCAGGCTTCGCTACTTTCAAAACAGGTAACGTTTCCACAGTAGAAAGACCCATTACTTTTAAAAATTTTCCAATTGGGTCTAGATTAGTCTTAGAGGCAGATGTCGAATAATGCATAGGGACAACAATATTTGGCTCAAAAAGGCTGATCACTTCCGATGCTTTTGCAGCATTCAACCCATCCCCTCCCCCTACAGGGACAAGAGCCACATGAACCGGGCCAATTGACTCAACCTCTGATTGAGTCGGGACCTGGATCATATCTCCCAAATGCACTATTGTTATTCCAAAATAGTTAATAAGATACAGGATGTTATTTGGGTTTCCCTGGTTATTTATTTTTCGTTTTTCTGTGCGCAGCCCGGTAACAAATACACCACCGATTTCATATTCGCCCGGCCCAGTGATCACATAAGGATTACCATTTACTACTTTTAGATTCTTATGCCTGGGTGAATCATGGCTAACAGTTACAATGTCTGCTTTCAGCTTAAGCGGAACATACCCCACCTCTTTATTATCATATGGATCACATACAACCGAAGTCATTCTCCGATCGCTAATTCGAAAACAGGAATGCCCAAACCAAGTAATTTTCATTCAACCTCCAAGTATTGCGGTTGATTATACAATAAATTGAATTCACCCAAAGATCATCATAAATGGATGGATGGAGAAAAACACCATGGAAGAATCAATACAATGGATGCTTCAATATCCTGCGTAGATTCGCTATAACGTTTTAATTAGTTTATTAGATCGAAAAAGAGAAAGTCCGCAAGTAATTTCCGCATACAATGATATGCTTAATGACATCAAGATAATTTCTCTGCTCGCTGATGTACAGGATTGGGAACATGCCCTTTTAAAACGGCATAATGATGCAAACCATCCCATTCATAAACTCAGCTTTCTTGCCGATATAGGAATATCTCCTCAAGAGCCAGGTATCCAATCAGCGATTAATAAATTCTTAAACACAGATCTAAAGAAGGCCCTTTTCAGGTCCTTTCAAATTATCCAACCAACTTTGGTGGGAGTGGCGTAGATCAATGATTATGGTGTCTTTGTGACGCACCCTTAACTATTTACATACTGATCATGTTCGACTTAGGGAATAATGAAATTGTTCTTTCGGCTTTCAGACACCTAGGGACACTAATGAGAGAAAATGGTTAGCCCTGTGCGGCCTGTAACCCACTTTGTAAATTCCGCGGGTCGGGCAAGAAAAGCGATCCCTGCCCTTATGCTAATTTACTAATGTTAAAAACCAACACATTAATAAAAGACCCTGCAAATGAAGAGAATATAAAGATCGGAATAGAGATAATTCTTGGATTATGGGAACACAGCCGTGAAAAGCGGCCGTATTTGTTAAAGATGGGAGTCAATTTCCGAAAACTTAAAGTCCTTTTCATTTGGTATGATATTCTTCACGTTCTAGATGTTTTATCACAATACAAACAAGCCTACAGTGACCCTCGATTTCAATCAATGCTGAATGTAATTCGCTCAAAAGCTGGTCCAGATTTTAGATTTTCCAGTGAATCAATTTGGACAAAATGGAAAGCACGGGAATTTTGTCAAAAGCGGGAGCCGTCAATGTGGGTTACATATTCCGTCCTGCGAACTCTTAAAAGGATTGGGGAATTTGAATCAATTTGATCTATTTATCTAATCGATTATTTAATTACATAATCAAAAGGCAATTTTCGCCCCTAAAAATTCAAACTGTTTCTCATAGATTAGATCAAGAATTTTTACTAAATGAATTCTTTTTAAACACATTGAATATGTTATCCAATATTCTTCGCCAAAAAACCGGGCCTCTTTGATTTACACCCAATAATACCATCTGTAACCATCACCATTTCAAACCACGCTTCGATTTTGAATTCCTGTGGTAAAATCTTGACCTTGTTCTTCATATAGGCTTTTGGTATAATCTCATGGCTGTACCTTAAGATTATATTTACTTGCCGACGTAGCTCAAACGGCAGAGCAATCGCCTTGTAAGTGATAGGTTACGGGTTCGATTCCCGTCGTCGGCTCAGTTGCAAACAACCAAGTGGGTTTGCTCCGAGCAATTGGAACATCTCACTTGCCTGCCTGCAACTGGCATTTTGGACGGTTACCCAAGTGGCCAAAGGGGACTGACTGTAAATCAGTTGGCGATCGCCTTCGAAGGTTCGAATCCTTCACCGTCCACTGGCTGAAAAGCCGTTTTTTATCCCGACTTCCGGGAATATTGGGCAAGCAAAGCCCTCATAGCTC
>Ga0255393_10051_pt1 | contig 17091 bp, 7 predicted proteins | sample ANMaggSeSYBR01C8_FD_182122 | JGI IMG/M metagenome (GOLD analysis project Ga0255393, IMG submission 182122) | Sediment cell enrichment communities from methane seep in Santa Monica Basin, California, United Staets - ANME aggregate JGI... | ecosystem: Environmental > Aquatic > Marine > Cold seeps >... | reverse complement strand
GAGCAACAACAAAAATCATTTCTGTTGGAATATATTCTAAATGTTGTTCAGTAACAATGTGAACTATATTCTCAAGCATTAGCTGTTTTGGTGCCCTTGTTGGACTAGCTGAGATTTTTTCACATATTGTTTTATCATCTTTTATAGCTTCAAATATTTTTTTTAGAACATAATTTGAACGATACTCAAGACTAGTTAAAGCCATAATAAGCTTTGTTCTGTCAAATGAAGAAATCGCTTTAATTGGTTGTCTATTATGTGCTTGATTCACCAAATATGAGAGAACGCTTTCTTGTTGTGAAAACCATTTTTCTAAACCTACTGCTCGTTTACCATAAGAACTATGAATATACAAATCATTAATGATTGCAAATGAAAATGGTTTTCTGCCTCGGCTTTCAGAAACATAATATTTCTGAGAATTTATATCATATACATGAACACCTTCATAATGTGTATTTTTGTCTATCCAGTATTCAAGAATAAATCTTGGGATAGTGTGGTTTTTTTTGTATTCAGACATAGTATTACAATAGGGCTAACATGATATTAAGCTGTTATCAAACTGTTAAGTTAACAAGAATTGCTGATTGGCAGAAATCAACTCACCGGAGATGAATCATTTAAAAATCTTTCGTCTGTTGAGTTCTCCTTTGGCGAATCAATGCGCCAGAGTCGCATCCCTGCCAGCTGGCTGGTGATCTACCGAAGGAAGATTGTTTCTATTCGTTGGACTGGTTTTTTACACTGAAATAGAGCAGTTACATTCTAACCCATAACGAGTATAACATCATTCATAAAGCAATTCTATTACAACCCTTCCCACATTACCCAGACTCTGGGCGCTGCATTTATTCGGCGTATCTTCAACAGTGTGCCAGTAAGGGTAATCGAAATCAATAATATCAACACATTGAATACCAATTTCCAGCAGGTTCAAATGGTCGTCATAAACATCATGTTTTACTTCCGGAATAAATTCAGAAATTCCCATATCCTGAGCCTTATTCCAGATACGATCAACAATATTGCGCGCATATTGATAAGAATTCTTTTCGATAAATAGCTGCTGATCCGCATCGCCAATTAGATCCAGTAAAATTCCAAATTCAGGACGATATCTTTTTGACAGCGTTTTGGCGAATTGTTTTGAACCCAATGCCCAACTGTCATTTCTGCCGTAAGAACCAAAATCTTCAGCATCAAATAACACAATGTCAATGCCGTATTTTGGTGGCAGGATGTAAATAATCCTGGCAATTTCCAGTAATACAGCCACTCCGGAAGCGCCATCGCTGGCGCCCATTACAGGCTTATTGTGATTAGCCGGGTTCGGGTCTTGGTCTGCCCAGGGGCGAGTGTCCCAGTGAGCGCACAACAGAATGCGTCGGGGTTTATTGGGATGAAAATTGGCAATGATGTTGTAACAGGTAACGGGATTTTCACCAGGTTTAATGGTTACTTGAAACAGCTGCGTAGTTACCTGGTTAGAATATTTTCTGAGCGTTTCCACCAGGTAGTCGCGGCATTTTTTATGAGCATCAGTGCCCGGTACCCGTGCGCCAAAATTACATTGCTGTTCAAGATGGTTAAAAGCAGCATCCTGGTTGAAATCGGGAATTACCTGGCTCTGACAGGAAGAGAATATTGGGATGATTACCAAAATGACTGTTGTTAACATTTTATTTTTCATACTATCACTGTTATTATTAATTGTGTGTCTTAAATTCCAAATCTCAAACAACAAAATTCAAACAAACCACAATAATCAAAAAATCAAATTTCAAACATAAAATAACTTCTTCCTGTATATTGGAATCACGCCAAAAGCGGATGCGAAAGGCGCATTTGTAATTTATTTGTTATTTGGTTTTTTTCTATTTATGTCATTAAAAATAAAAAAATATCTAACTTCCGTTTTTTCAACCAAAACTTACATCAAGATCCTCGGATTGCAATATTCACATTTATCCCAAATTCCTGAAGTGAGGTGTCGCCAACTCTTTTATTTCGGTTTTTGCCCAGCTTAAAGTGCATGCCGCCGCGTACGTTTCTGCTGAAAGAATAGGTTAATTTAGGTTCAAATGACCAGCTATCCCGCATGTCCGTTTCTACCCAATCCTGACTTCTCAGGTTTTGAAAACTGGAATTATTATTCATACTGACGGTAATTTGAAGGTCAATATTGTTTTTTAATTCCTTGTTTTTAAATGGCCAGAATGGGAGTGGAATTCTAAAACCGCCGCTTCGGGAATAAGAAGCAGTAACTGAAAGGTCAGAGCTTACTGTTTTTTGACTTCCGGAGCCGCCCTGAACAGTAATATTAACACTTTCGGACATATTATATCTAACGTTCAAACTGATATTTTTTTTCAGACTCATGTTAAATCCAGCCAATGGACGAAACGCTTTAGTGTATGATGTTTTCGTAACCTGGGAAAAACTGTTCTGCCACGACTCCTGTTTTTTGCCTGAAAAATTATGATCAAAACTAATTCGTTGAGCAATTTTTTTGAAGAAGAATAGCTTTTCAATACCCGACCACCTGAGTGACCAGTTTGGAATCGGAAAGCCGCCGGTACCTTCAGAGTAAAACCAGGATTCTGAATAATCTCCTGTTGTCGTGGTGGTGGCATTTTTGTTCTGGTCGTAATTGTATTTCAGGGATAGCTCCAACTGTTTAACAATCTTTAGCCCGCTCTGTAACGAGAGACTATTGGTGAATCTTAACGAACCTTTATTAGTGCCAACCGCCTCAACGCTTTCCATGCCCGGATCATTGGTACTGCCGATCATGTAATCAAAGGAAGGCATTCCTTCAGTAGGATCAAGTCCATAATTAGCCACATTATTCCGCTTGGAGATATTCATGGTGATCGGTTTTATGCGGCTGGTAATAAAATTGACACCACTTCCCACAATTTTAACGGGACTGAATTTCCACTTTTTATCTTCCTTTTTATCATCCTTTTTAGTTTGTGATTTTTTGGTTTGATTTTGTTTCCCTTTTCTACTGGGAGCTGTTCTTCTACCCCGAACATTTTTTTTACTGGAAGATTTTTTGAAAATTGCTTTTGTCATAGCGTCCGGATCAAAGGTAAAAGAAGTTGTAAAATTGGTATTATTAGAAGCGTTTCTCCCTCTATCTTTTAATTGAAGATTATTAGAATATTTAAAATTTGTTGAATAAGAAAAATTTACTTTTAGCCAGCGAGATAATTGTGGATTAAATTTTGTGCTGAATGCCTGGGTCATATTAGTAAGTTCACCAAACTTGAAATTGGATAAATCTTTTAAAGGCTCAGCAGAGTTTCGTAAGTCGTTTTTGTAGTTACGAGAAAAATCAAACGACATGCTTTTGAGTGGTTTTATTCCGGTTTGAAAACTGCGGGAAACAATAAATTGATTATTGTTCGTAATAACTCCAGAGCGTGTTTCTGCTTTTGATTCCGATCTATTTCCAGAAGCTTTAAAGTTAAAATTAGTGGGTAGATAAAAGAATTTAATTTCGGCTAACTTTTTAATTATCGGCGCTTTTCCCAGCCATTTAAAAGGTAAAAAATATTTATCTTTAGGAAAAGCAAGGTTGTAATTAATGTTCCCAGTGTAGGTAGTGCGGTCAGAATATACATGCGTGGAACTGGTACCGTGTGATTCAGCGGTATTAAAACTGAGTGACAATCGGTCAATCGAATTTTTAATAAAAAAATTATTGGAGCGCGTATTCTTTTTAAAAGATATTCCAAATCCTTGATTTTCACTTATATTTTTAATTTTCACCATTTCTGAATCAGGCATATCTTCGGTAACTAAAATATCGCTGCCGGGAAGATATTTTGGAGTTGATTCTCTTCGGGAATAGTTAAAGTTAATCGGAATTGCCAATCCCCACGATCGGGGAAGAAATTTATGCAGTGAAAAACTTCCTGAAAAATTTCCGCCTATTTCATTGTTGCCTGTCCCAAACCGCTGGCTCACATTATGAAAATCAGCATCTTTTCGATTAATCTCTCCGTTAATGGAAAAGACGTCTGCTACCTGCAATTGTGCCCGCGCCCGCAATGCATAGCCCTTGTCTTTTTTTACACCAGAAAGACGCAGTTCGTTGACCCAAATTTCGCCGTTAAAGATCCTTCCGCTTGTATCAATATACTCATCTGTTGCGTTTGGATCGGAAATATTTTTGATGCCAAGAACCAATTGCCGGATATTAGTTAAAGAAGGCGCCCCTTTTATAATAAATTTTTTTCCATTATCAAGGCTATCAATTCTTAACCCTGTGATTGTATCCACTGCCGTAAGTTTTAACATAGCAAGCTTATTTAACTCAAGCTCCATGTTATTTCCTTCCCAGCCTTCAAATACAGGAGCTCGATACTCGTAATAATTGTTATCATCAGAGCCAAATCTGAGGAACAGTTCGATACTGGTTTTATCTTTGGCGAAATCGGTCCCATAAGAATCACCGCCGTGGATGTACATTTTCATATTATCGTAATGAATATAATTTTCCGCCTGGTAAAATGTTTTTTTGAGAATACCATTAGCGCCAGGTTCTAAATTATTTATCTGAATAATTAGCGCCTGTTCTTTTGCCTCCACCCGCGTGATTCTGTCTTTTACACCACTAACTCCGGGCGGCGGCGTATAATCGTCATTATCATGGGTATTAGTTATAGCGGCAGTAATGGTTGAATCATTTTTTGCATTATATTCGCTGTCATCGTCTAATGCTACGCCCGCTTCTTTCCAATCATTTCCCACCAGGTTGATTTCAGCAATTCGTAATCGTGTTGTTGTGGTACAGCTATCGATCCAGATGCGAGCATATTCAATTCGCGACATATCCGGTTCACCAACTGTTTTAGCAAATTCGTTCAATGAAATGCGATACAATCGCCAGCCATATTCATTGTCCTGTCCACCGGCGATATATGCAGTATCCGGATGATTTTTAGCTAAAGAGAAAGAATACTCAAAATAATCATTACGCACATCTAATGAGCCGTTTCTGTCAAAATCCTCTGCGTCGGGCATGCGCCCACCGCCTGGGTCATTCTCATTATTTTCTGTACCGTTAATTTGTGAATAATTATAACCACCGGTGCTATATGACCAATCGTCATAACTAATAGGCTCGCCGTCATCACGTTGTCCGTTTCCATTAATATCCCAGTAGTCATCAGGATCCGAGCCCGCCATGCCATCCAGCCCTACATCTTCGCCAGGATCTAGTAGATTGTTCCGAATACCATTATCCGCTTTATCTTCAGTATTGAGTTTTCCATTGGGAATTATATCTTCCGAAATTTCCCCTAAGTCGATGTGCAGCCTGCCGCTGTTTCCACTTACCCAAACCTCTAAAAATTTGCTGTCAGTCTGGTCAGCATAGCCGGTGGAGAGCCAGCGCTGAATGCCGCTCCAGGATTGTGTTTTCTCATAATCAGTATCATCGGGGCGATCCGCCGGCGTAAACTCCATAGTTAACACATGAACCCGTTGAGGCGTATTGGGGTTGTGTGTATCTCGATTGGGCCAGATTTCTTTGATTGCTACCTGTTCATAAGGATTGTACCAGATTAATTCTCCTCGCTTTTTATAAACATCAAGTGTTTTTTGAAATTGTGGGGGGTCTGGTATGTTGTCCACATCAATAGGAGAAGAACAAGGCAGCCAACCGCTTTTAATTACTCCGAGCGGAGTAATTTTTTTGGCGGCTTCAAAGTCATCAATATAGGCAACACCATCTTTATCGCCGGTTGAATTGTTGTTCAATGTATTGGGATTGGGTAAAATCTGTGCTATTTCTCCTTCGAAACTCAATTTAGAAGGCTGCTTGGTCTCAATTATGGGGAAGGCGTCGATGACTTTGGTTAAAAAATTCGGCTCGAATTTTAACGAGGTATTCACGTCCCAGATCATATTGCGCATGGGACCTTTGCCGACTCTGACTTTCTGGTCCAGCGTACTCTGGCTTAAATAGAGAAAAGTTCCGCCGATGAATGAATTTTCCCAGAATTTATATTCTCCTCTCATTCCCAACAGCGTTTTTTTCTCCAATTGAAACATCTCATTACGCTGGTAATTTACCTCCACGTTTGCTGAAGGACTGGTTGCTTCATCTCGTAAAATTGTTAACTTCCCTGAATAATAATCGATGATATAATCGCTATCCTTAACAAGCCGCGCTCCATTAAGGGTTATTTCTTCGGAACCTTCGATGACATTCCAACCAAGATCATAATTTGCGCTGCGATTTTTAGATTTAATCAGAATATAAAACTTACTATCATTAGAAATAGCGCTCTGGCACGTAGTGTTAGTGTCGTACATAGCCCTGACATATTTTTCCCGGGGCAGATAAGAATTGGTCGTGTCTGCAAAAGGTCGTAAACTGGGAAATTCTAATTCTCCCTGCCCGAGCCGCCGGAAATTGGGGTTTTCATCAATAATGTTATCCGGATTTTCGGCAGCGTTTTGATCAACATTATCCAGTCCAAATACGTGCAGATAAGAACGAGGTCCTTCTTCGGTTTGTATTGTTTCCTCATCATTTCCTGACGGCGGTTTGAAAAAAATATTTGCTTCAAACCCATCAGGGTCTATATTTCTGGCGCCCAGATAGTAAACGTGGCGAAACATTAAATCCCAGGTTGAATCCGAAGGTCTGGGACTTTGCGGTTTGAGCATTTTTAAAATTATTATGTTATCAGTTTGAGCGTCAAAACCAATGTCGCCCATAATGTTCCCGGAACTATCACGATATGCAATAGCTAACATTTCGCCATCAGAGACAGAGTTATTTAACCTGATAAAGCCAAGTCCTGGTTCCAAAAAATATTCGGAACGATCAAGACGGATCCAGTATCCCTTAGCGTTTTCCTGATCGACCTTGAAAGTATCAGGATCGCTAACATCTGGATCAGCTAATGCCCAGCCGTAAACTCTACCCTGCCTCTGTTCATAACCGGGACCAGATTTATAAATCTCCCAATTGGTAACTATTTTATTATTATTATATATATGTGCACCATCATTGTAGATCTGATAATTATCCCGGTAACTATGATCGAGAAAGAAATAAACGCCTTTCATATAATTATAATCTTTGATCTTATATTCGCCCTCTTCAGCGCCACCGCTAATAGTAAGAGTTTTGTTCTCGCCTTTTTCCTGGCTGGCAATAGTGGTCAGGTGAAAATTACCGACTTGAGCCTGTGCTTTAATACCGAACAGACCGCTGTTTTTTCCACTGAACGAAACAAAGCGCGTGCCGGGTAAGGAAAGTGAAATATTTCCAGCTTGAATAGATTGAATTATTTCATCGTCATATCCCTTATAGTCAAGACGAACGGTATTGTCAAAATCAAATGGTCGTTCACTGTCCTGATCCACGCTGACAGTTACTTTTTCGCCGATATTGCCTTTTACCTTAAACTGCTGGGTCTGCTCCATTTTAAAATTGTAATCAGAGCCGCGGTTAATGGCTGTTTTTACCTGGCTTCGTTTTTCATGCCGAAATCCGCCGCGGATATTTATTTGACCAGTAACCGAAAGCGAAACTCTATCACCGCCGAAAATTGTTTGAAACGCCCTACTTTTGATTTTAACAGGGATGGCAATTTCAATCCCTTCTTTGCCGCGTTTTTTAACTTTATCACCGCTAAGCTTTTTAATCTTATAATCCTGCCAGACTACAGCTATGTTTTCCTGCAAACAATATTGGGTAAATTCATTTAAGGAGTATGAGGCGGGAGCATGCATTGCTAATTCGAAAGTTTTTTCTTCAATAGAAATTTCCTTACCGGTGCTATCAATATTTACATTTCGTTTTATTGATTTGGGGAATTTTTTTATAGCAGGCTGGGTAAAATCCAACATTGATAGCCCGCGACGTAGTTGTTTTGTAAACAGGGGCATTCCGTATAGTGGTTCCGATGGAAGTTTTATCCCTATGTAAGGACGCTCTGAAGCAGTTACTTTTCCAGAGCTGATTAATATTGAAGCAAAAAAGATCAAAATCATTAACACCATGCAGCAATTTGATTTTGATCTAAATTTATCTCTAACTACCATGAATATCGTCTTGTTAAGCTGGTTACAGAAATATTGTGTGAATTATTTAGTTAAACTTGTAATGTTGTTAAAGGTTCAGAAAATAATAAATTGATTTGTTAAATTTCTGTTTGATTTTTTGTTACCTGCGGAAAAAAAATATCCATTTAGCAAATCATATTATCAATAAAAAAGAGACATCACAATCATTATCAAGTTTAACAATACACCTCCTTATTTTGTTTTGAGAATTGAGTAATTGCTGCTAATTATTCAGGCATGGTATTACATCACTTATTGGTGGTTGACGAAGATGTAGGTCCACTTTAATAAATTTAGATAGTAGAATTAACCAATATATTTATTGTAGTTATCAATATGACATTTAACCACAATCCGAAGTGGGCTACATCTTGATTTTACAAATAACTGAAGTTCTACCAGGCATGAAGCAAACTGCTTGTTAAACTTCTCTTATTTACGTATATTGTAACTTAATTGTTAATCATTGAGTTCCCAATTAATTTTCGTACTGCTGAATTGTGATCGAACTCCCCTTCGGGAATCTAATTTTATTCAGGAAACTTAACTCGGAGGATTGACATCAAGAATAGCCATCAAAGGTCTCCAAGACCTTTGATGGCTGAAAATTCAATAAAAGTTAAGTTTTTTGAGAGTTGGTATTTTATAATATTAACAGCAACATCTCTTTTTGTATAAAAAAAATTTACCATCACCAGCGGTTAATTTACCTGCCTGGCTATTTCCTCTGGCAGGGAGCCACTGATCATCTTTTTCAAAAACTTCTCTTGCGTGACGTCGATAACTAATAAATCATGTTGTCGTCCAGCCAACGAACACTATCGACCTCTTTAGGAACGCCGATTAAATAACTTACCCATTTGAGAATTTGACAGGTACAGCTCGATAATTCCAATTGGGTAAATATTCATCAAACATGATTTTCATATTTTCTTTGAAATTATCAGCGACTTTACGACAGGTATCATATATTTTATTCAATATATCTACATTAACCTCAATTAACAGATAAGCCCCAAAAAGTTCTTTGAAAAGTCCTTTTAATTTATTATCTTTAAAGAGATTAGCAATGAAAAAAAATAATAATTTAAAGGTAAAATCAAATGAGTCAAAAAAGCACAAAAAAACGCTCAAAAAGCCATATCTCTATTCCAACCTTTAAGATTGAACAGAGTCAAAAAATGGCAATTACCGCCAACGGTGGTACTTTTTTATTGGCTGAGCTTATTAAAAAAATGGAGATGATTGATAAATTTGCTCATTTGAATATATTTATGCGAAAAGCTATTGGTGAATCCGTGCATATTTTAATCCTGGTCATAAATCAATTCACAGGCGGCCAAGCCATCTCAGATACAAAAAACGTAAAAACCGATGGTGCGCTCCGCTCGATTTTTGGTGATATGCACATTCCAGCCCCGCACACATCAGGTGATTTTTTAGAACGTTTTACCGAAAAAACCACTGACAAACTTCGGGACATTATTCACCAAATGCAAAAAAAATATTTAAAAAAAATATCCAAACGTTTCGGGCGAAAAATAATCATCAGTCTGGATTCATCCCTGTATGAAGTATATGGTAACTGTAAAGAAAACAGTTCCCAAAGCTATAAACATATTTTCGGATTTCATCCGTTGTTTTTGCACATTCACAACACCGGTGAATTATTAGATATAATTTTCCGACCTGGTGCGGACGTTACTTCTACTGGCGCCGCCGACATGCTAAAGGAAAACGTGCTTCGGCTGAAACCCTATTTTGATGAAATTATTTTTCTGGGTGATGCTGGATTTTATGAAAAAGCAATCATTGATACCTGTGAAAAGGATGATATAAAAATTAACTTCATTATAACCAGCGAATTGAATAATCCCATCAGACAGAAATTAACAGTACCTGATTTAAAGTGGCGAGAGCCAAAAAATGAAACAGAAAAATCCAATCCTGATGTTAAATCTCGGGATTCTCATACATTTAATTATCGGCTTCAAGCGTTAAAAGATTCGTTGAAAAAACGTGGTAAAGCCTTAAAAATCAGGGGGCAGCTTAAAGTCGCTGAATTTACACATACCGTGGCTGCCTGGGAAAAAAGTTTACGGTTTGTCTATAAACGTCAACTGATTATAGAACAGAATCTTACCAAGCAAACAAATTTTTTTGAAGCCACAGAAGAATATTTTTATCACGGATATGTTACCAATATAAAAGATAAATCAATTGAAGAAATAATCAGTATCATCGATAGCCGCGGCAACCAGGAAAATTTCATCAAAGATTTTAAACTCGGGCTGGGTACTGTTCATATTCCTACGAAACATTTTTATGGCAATTATGCTTATTTCCTTATCTCTATGTTATCATGGAACTTAAAGTGTTGGTTATTATATATAATTGAACCGGAACTTAAAATTCACTGGAAACGGTTTCGCTATTTATTTGTCAAAGTTGGCGCTCAAATAATTACATCTGGGGGATATGTCACCATTCGCTTTGGCAAAAACTTCGGTCGGGTTGACGGATTTCTGCTCTGGTTCGCTCGGCTGCGAGAGCCGATTTATTCATAAATACGATTATTTTTAGTTATGCAAGGGATTAGTCCGCCCTGACTACAATTAAATTGGCTATCTCCTTTGAAATATTAACTAATATGTTATTTTGTTGCGAATATTGATTATTTACAATTATAGGTCATTTCTGATTTGACATAAATTTTAAAAAATGCCTGCCGAAGGCACAAGATAGGAATTTAAAATCCTTATCCGTTAATTTGGGTTTATATTGGTTACCAATCTTTTTAATTAGCCCATGCATTCTAAGTCGTTTAATTAATCGGCTGATTTGTCCAGTATTCTTATTCAACAAATGACGTATATTTTTATTTGTAAATCCATTAATCATGAATTCACCGCGAATAAGTATCCTAAAAAGATTGGCATCTTCTTCAGAAAGTAGATTGAAACCTTTATATCTGTGGTTATCCTTTTCTTTCATTTGTGTGAGTTTGGTTAATTTCTGTATACCGATTTCAGGTGTTTCTATTTCAGATAAAAAGTTAAGATAACGCGTATTAGATGCCAGTAGCACTTCTTGAAGGGGATTCAAGCTGTAAATGCTCTTTCGCATATTAGCGTATTTAGTGTCTCTTGTACCATCACGATGTGCGACTTCACGATATTGTTTGAAGAAAGAAACATCATTAACAGTAATTTCTATTCGTAATATGATGCCAAATTTGTCGTACATCTTGATAGAAACAGGACCCATATGATGTTTAATTCGGCTTCCCATGATGCGTACATTGAAATTGTTTCCCATCTCGTTTTGGTAATTACCATGTAATTTTCTACCCAGGAACGTTGCGATATTCTCTGGTTTTACAGAGTGAATTAATGTTTCGACAAGCTGTGGATAAATAGCTTGAAGGTCTTTCTGACGTTTGAAAATAATGTCAGTTGCATATTCAGTTTGCATTAAGCTCCAATGATAAGCCACTTTTAAATCTTTGATGACAGAACAATATTGTTCAGCAAATGAGTTGAATTTCAGATGTAACTCTTCAACATTTATCTGATCACTGAGTTGATTAGCAACATCAAAATCAGCTATTTTTAAAAAGGCATTTTCAGCTAATTCAAAATCAATATCTAATTCTCGTAGTTGAGATGCTAACAGGTAGTGACCATTAAAATAAATTTGTAGTCGAAATGGACACCATGTCGGTACACGTACATAACATAAGCCAAGTGCTTCATCAATAAAATAAAAAGAATAGTGCAAACATTTGCTGGTAGCATTTTTCAAAAATGCTTTACCCTGTTTTTTATCATACCAGGGTATATAAGTTTGACATGTTTCCATTGCTGAGAAAATATGAACTAATCCCGGATGATCACCTCGTTTTTTAATGATTTGTTTGATGCGTTTTTCTTTACGAAAAGAATTTTTTTTACGTATGAATTCAATTGTTATATCATTTTTAATTGCAATTTCTTCGGCGTTTTCACGTATTTGATCTCGGAATGGTGATGTAAATTTTGTATAATCAAAAATACGAATATGTTGAGAATATAAATAAGATGTCATACCTTGTGCGTAACAAAATCCAGGTAATGTACCAGTAATAACTACACGATCATAACAATTTAATACACCTTGTATTTTGTCTTTATATTTCTCAGTAAGCGTTTTCATTGACATGAATAAACTCCGTTATATTTTGAGACTATGAGAAATATAACAATAAATCAACAAAATAGAAATATTTTTTTATCCGTGAAAATCCGTGTCATCAGTCTCATCAGTGTTCTATGCTTTTTTTTGTTTGGTTCTGGCTTGTCCAGGTTAGGTAATCATTTATAAAAAAGCTAAAATGAATTTTTAACTGTCCAGCGAGGTTTCGCATTGAACCGACAAGTAAATTTTTGAAATATAGTGTTTGTATTTAAGAAAATTTTTTTTTTAATGACTCCATCAGTTGGGTTCTTCTATCAGTTGGAGATATTTTTTTCATAACTTTAATCAGCAAAGGAATAATATCAAATGGCAATGTCATCGTACGAAGTTGTCCGCCGTGCTATCGAGTTTGAAACTCCTGACCGACTGCCCCTGCGGTTTGATGCATTGGGTTTTAGCGATGTTTTTCATGTCGGCTGGAACCAGATTTGTACTGGCGACCAATCTTTACGCGAAACGATTGATGAATGGGGCTGTACCTGGCAGAGAACTGAACAAGCGAATATGGGACAGATCAAGGGTCACCCTCTCAGTGATTGGAGCGCGCTTGATAATTTCCAATGGCTCAAGCCAGATAATCCTGCTTTTTATGCGGGAATGGAAGACAGGTTTGAAGGTTCGAAAAATAAATATATTTGCACTTCGATTTTTATGCTTCTGTTTGAACGCATGTACGCTTTACGCGGATTTGAAAACATTTTAATGGATTTGATGTTGGAACGAGAGCGCATCGAATTGCTGGCGGACAGAATTGTTGAAATAGATTTGGGAATTATAGACAATATCGCGCGGCGGTTCCCCGATCAAATTCACGGTTTTAATTTTACTGACGACTGGGGTACTGAGCTTGATGTATTTATCAATCCTGAATTATGGGATGAATTTTTTAAACCGCGCTACAAACGCATTTTCGATGCTATTCACGACAAAGGCTGGCATGTGTGGATGCACTCCTGCGGAAAAGTAAATGCGATTATGGAAAGTCTCATCGAAATAGGTGTGGATGTTATTAATTTGCAGCAGGTGCGCACGCTGGGAATTGAAAAAATTGGCAAACAATTCGCAGGGCGAATATGTTTTGAATCGTTGTGCGATATTCAACTCACCTTGCCGTTTAAAAACGCTGAAAAAATTCGTGAAGAAGCTGAGCTGCTTTTAAAATATTGGGCGACTCCCGAAGGAGGATTTATTCTCTCTGATTACGGAGACGGACGCGCCATTGGAGTTGAGTTGGGAAAAAAGCAAATTATGCTGGACTCGTTTTTAAGGGCAGATCCGTGGAAAAAATAAAAGTGTGAAACGCTACCTTAAAACAAATAATAGCCATAAGATTTAAATAAGCTTCATAATACAAATAGAGAATGGAATGTTGAAATGATGGAAAAATGGAATTTGAATTAAAAAAAATAAACCACAGAAATGAAATGCCACCAAAAAAAAATAAAAGATTTTTAATTTCAATTCTGTGGCAATTTAATTTGTAACTATTCAGGTATCACAACAAAAATTGGCAAAACGATTATGGGCAACCTGTCCGCTTTCTTTTTGGCGGAATCTATTTAAAAAATTATAAGTTGGGTATTTTTTTAATGCGGTTTCGATTAATTCTTGAGAAAATTTATTGGCATTTGTTCAGTTTTTCTTAATTGTTTTGCCCTAAATAGTCTTGCCTTTCTATTTTTTGCTGAATAGTTACTTTAATTTTTAGTTTTACCATTGAATATTGAGCGGTTACAAAACTTGCTTAAAATTTAGGATATTTAATTGATAAAAAGTTTAATCGTTTTACATCATGCCGAATTCTAAAACTAAGTTCGGCATTTTTTTATCAAAAATAATAAATTTACTTGCTAATTTTCGACAATCTCTTTATATTGAATAAATAATAATTTTTCCGTAAAATTATTTTACCAGTCAATTACCACCGCCAGAGGCGGTGGCTTGATATATTAGCCCTGAAAGGTGCGCTGGTAATTAAAGTAGGTCTAATTGGTGACGTTCTAATTCTTTATCCTTTTTAGTCTGCCATTTTACGTACTTGCGAATCTGGTCTTCATTTAAACCAACTGTACTAACACAGTATCCGCGTGACCAGAAATGGCGTCCCCAGTAACGTTTGCCTAACCTCTCATAGCGGTGAAATAAGTTAAGCGACAGCTTGCCTTTCAAGTAACCCATTGTTGACGATACTGAATATTTCGGGGCTATTGATAAAATTATATGAATATGATCTAATTGAATATTTAACTCAAGTACTTCGACTAAATCTTTTTGACTACATAAGCGATATATTTGCTGTCTGCAATATTCAGCAATATCTCCTTTTAAAATACTATAACGATATTTTGGGCAAAATACTATATGATACACACAGTAATATATTGTATGACTTAATTTTTTAAATCTACTCATTTCTGTATCTCCTGTTTTTTGCACCTTTCAGGGAGATACAATTTAATACATCTTTACAATTAATACAACGGTAAAACCTTTTTATGGTACCACCACCAAAGGTGGTGGTTTTAAAAAATAATAAACCAACTAATTAAAAATGAAACTTTTCAAAAATTTCAAAATAAGTCTCAGACTGAAAATAGCATCTCTATTCCTGCTGTTAGTTATCGTAATGATGGGCGCTGTAACTTATATTTTTACTATTCGTGAATTAAACCTGCGCGTTGTGCAAGTAAAACTTCGGATGGAGCGGTTAGCCAATAATATCGCCACTATTCGTTCGGTGGAAACTGAAGATTGGGAGATGTACCAATCCTACATTGACAACCAACTGAAACTCAATCCTGACATTGTTTACGTTGGTATTTTCAATGAACAAAACGAACTTAAAGTTCATTCATTAAATCTGGACTGGCTCGATGTTGGTTCAAACAAAACACTAACTAAATCAGACCAGTTAAACATAGTTTTAAGACTTGAACAGCGCCAGCTTGCCCAGGAAAGTCAGAAGGATTTAGAATCAAAATCAGTTAATATAATAATTGGCGAGCAAAATTTAGGTACGGTTAAAGTTGGCTTTTCACTAGTTGAATTGAATGATGAAATGCGAGCCAATCTTTACCGAAATTTTGAGCTTGCTATCATCTTTGTTATTCTGTCAATTATCGCTTCATATTTTATCAGTCAAAAAATTGTTACTCCCCTGGGCAAGCTTACACAGGCAATGTTAAAAATTTCCCAAGGTGATTTGAACCAGGAAATTCATATCGATTCTCGGGATGAAATTGGTGAGATGGCGGAAACGTTTAATTTCATGACCAAGGGTTTGCAGGAGAAAGAGTTAATCGAAAATTTCAGCCGCGAACTTGGCTTTACAATTGAACTTGAAAAAACAACCCAATTGATTACTAAACGTTTGACCCAGGCGCTGAATGCCAGGCAGGGCGTTTTATTTTTAAGAGAAAAAGGACAGGCGTCTGAATTTAATTCGATTTGCTCATATCCTGAGCCTTTGAAAAGACAGGTTAGTATTAGTCGAAACAAATCACTTTGCCAATATTTTTTGAAAATAAGAACGCCGTTTCTATTGGATGATTTAAAAAGCTACTCGAAATTTATCACGGCAATAAATACTGTAATGGAAATAAAAAACAACACACTTATTTCCCCAATCATTATTAATGAAGAAGTCATTGGTTTATTTCTATTAAATCCTAAAAATGAAAATGTTAATTTTACTGAAAGTGAAATTTCGTTCTTAAACACACTAATCGGACAGGCAGGATTGGCTATTGAAAATGCGTTACTATTAAATGAATTGACAGAACAGGAACGACTCAAACGCGAACTTGAAATCGCACGCACGGTTCAAAACAGCCTGCTGCCGCAAAGTAATCCAAAAATTCCAGGATTGGATATTGATGGAGTGTGTATTCCTGCGACGGAAATCGGCGGCGATTATTTTGACTTCTTTCCTCTGGATAATCACACACTTGGAATTGCCATCGCTGATGTTACTGGAAAAGGAACTTCAGCGGCTTTTTATATGGCGGTTGTGAAAGGGATAATGCTATCCTTAACTCCCATTTTTTCTTCTCCCCAACAATTGTTATGTGAAGTGAACCGCAGGCTTTTTGGCACCATGGACAGAAAAATTTTTGTAACTATGATTTACGGCATTTTTGATATTAAGAAAAATAAATTAACGTTTGCCCGCGCTGGACATAATGCCCTAATCGTAAAAAACAATCAAAATTCTAAAGTAGAAAGTTTAACCCCGCTGGGCATTGGTCTGGGATTGGAAGAAGGAAATATTTTCGACAAAACAATCTCTGAACAGAAAGTAAAATTTAACCCTGGCGATACTTTTTTATTTTATACTGACGGTATCTCCGAAGCTATGAATTTGAAAAGACAGGAGTTTGGCGAAGATAGATTGGAAAGCATTATTTCTCAAACCAACCAACAGAAGTCATCCGACTTAAGAGAAATAATCATTAACGAAGTGAATAATTTTGTTCAAGACGCACCGCAGCATGATGATATTACGATGGTGACGGTAATAGCAACAAAATGAATTAACTTTCGTATTTAGCATCATAAGAACCACTAAATGAAATTACAAATAACAATAAACAAATTTCAAATAAATTCCAATTACTCAAATTCTAAATTCAAAACCTGTTTGTGATTTTGGAGTAAAGGACTTTGGCACTCTCAAGTAACTTTGTTTTTAGATGTTATTCCCGTCGGTTACACCTTTATAGCGGGAATCCATAATTTATTTGTGAAATGGATGCCCGA
>Ga0255393_10050_pt1 | contig 17099 bp, 13 predicted proteins | sample ANMaggSeSYBR01C8_FD_182122 | JGI IMG/M metagenome (GOLD analysis project Ga0255393, IMG submission 182122) | Sediment cell enrichment communities from methane seep in Santa Monica Basin, California, United Staets - ANME aggregate JGI... | ecosystem: Environmental > Aquatic > Marine > Cold seeps >... | reverse complement strand
ATCCTTTAAAGAGCGTTGAACAACGACAATCCCAATCAGGCACGTAATTCCGCCAATGATCTGAATGTACGATGGAATCTCCCGCAGAATAAATATTCCTAAAATCGTCACAACTAATGGCTGTCCAACCAATGCGACTGAAACAGCTGCGGCGGGTAATTTTCCCAATGCATCATTAACCAGGTACCATCCAAAAACCTGAGAACTAAGAGACATTAAAAATATTAATAGATATCCTTGAAGGGAAAGTGTTTGTTTCAATGATCCTGCTGCTAAACCAAAAATTAACAACAAAAGCGCACCGATTGACGAAACCAGCCATGAGTACTTCAAACTCGAAATTCTCCTACGCGCTTGTTGTGTGATCAGGATATACGCCGCATAGGAGATACCTGACGCAATGCTCAGCATGTTTCCGAGAAACTGCTTGTTATTGAAAGAAGCGCTGCCGCTTCCAACCAGTAGAATTGAACCAGCAAGAGTCAAGCCCAGCCCCCACCAGTAAAATCGATTCTGCTTTTTTCCAAGCACCAACCACCCAAATATTCCTACCCAAACCGGCGCTGTATTGTCGAGCAGCGTGACAATTGAAGCAGATGTGTAATTCAATGCGGAACACCATAAACCAATATTGATCGCAAATGCACTCCCCCCCAACAAAACCCATAAAACGGATTGGTCTTTACCCTCACTTGATATCTGATTTTCGCTCCCTATTAGTACTGGCAGCGTCAACATCACGCTTGCGAACAAGAGTCTGTAAAAAGCCACCAGAGTGCCATTTGCCCTCACAAATTTGACAAACATGGGTCCGGTCCCTAAAAGCAGAACCCCGATAGCAATCTTTAATAACGCTTTCTTATTTAACGAAGCCTGGTCTGCGCGCATATAGCATTCTTTCAATCTAATCAAGTTAAAGACATCCCCATTTTACTGGAAATGTTTTACTAAAAAAGAAGATCTCCTAAGCTGGATTGTTTTTCTAGATATAATTGACCTTTCATATTATTCCCAAACGGAGAGCAGATGACAGAAAAGAAAAATAGTACTGCACCCAGAAAAAAAGCATTGCGGCTTTTCCATCAGGACGGCATCATTGACATAATAAGCGGAGCGGTACTGGTAAATTTTGGGTTTGACATTCTCAACCAGAGTGAAACCACATCTCTTTATACCTGGATCCCGATCCTGCTTTTCTCTTCACTGAAAAACAAGACCACCCTCCCGCGGTTAGGATACGAATCGTTGGGCGGGGATAAGCAGCAAATCAAACGGTGGACTTTTTTTCCTGCCGCCGGTATGGTCCTTACCATGGTGGTACTTGGGATCTTTGTCCTGGGTGACCACATAGATTTGAAAAATACCATCATCCTGCCTTTTCCCGGGGATTCCCGAAAACTTATTGGCAGTTCCATCCTTGCATCCGCACTTCTTATCGCCGGATATCTGATCTCCTTGAAAAGGTTTTATGTATATGCAGCAGCCGCGCTAGGGGCAGGTTTGATCAGTTATTTCTTCTTACCGACCTATTTCCCCTTCTTTTTAACTGCAGGCATGATGCTCGCTTATGGAGCCCGTCTGATGATCACTTTTACGCGCGCTTACCCCTTGGATGATGAAAGAAATAACAATGAAAAATAAAGATTGGCTATTATTCTGGTTAACCGGGTTGGTCTGGGGCACTTCCTTTTTATGGATCAAGATCGCTGTTAACGACGTTAGCCCAATCGTGCTGGCAGGTTCCCGCTCATTATTTGGCGCGATTGGATTGGGTTTAATTGTTGCGCTGAACAAGCAAGCGCACGTCAGTTGGAATATCATCAAGAAGCGGTTGATCGATTTTCTCTTCCTGGGTTTTTTCAACATAGCGCTCCCCTGGATCCTGATCTCATGGGCAGGGCAATTCCTTGATTCCGGTACATCAGCGATCCTAAACGGAACCATGCCGCTGTTCACTATTCTTCTCTCGCCTATCTTTAATCAAGACGACCGCATCACGCTGCCAAAAATCGTGGGGCTCGTGATTGGTTTTATTGGTGTGGTAATTCTTATCGCGCCCAGCATCCAAGGCAAATGGAGCGGCAGCCTGCTTGGACAGGGTGCAATTCTCATGGGAACTCTTTCTTATGCATCCGCAACCATATTTGCCCGTAAAAAAACGCGGGGACTGCCAACACAAATGCTTGCATTCCTTCAAATGTCTTTCGGTTCAGCCATTATTTGGGTGACCGCCTTATTCACGGAAAGACCAATTATCCTTCCTCAATTTCCGATCACCTGGGTGGCCTTGTTATGGCTTGGGTTATTAGGATCCTGTATCGCTTACATTTTTTATTTTTATCTTCTACATAGTATTGGCCCGACACGTGTGTCCATGATAACTTATATTCCCCCTCTGGTTGCGCTGGTCCTGGGTGTGGTCTTCCTTAAAGAACAATTTTACTGGCAGTCACTGCTGGGCGCTGTATTGATCTTTTCGGGTATCGCTATTGTGAACCTGAAGCAAAAAGTACCGCAAAAAACTTAATTTTATTATTTTTCTTTCCGACAGAACAATTGCATCACACCCTTTGATTCATCTTTTTTTACAAAATTTCAATCATCGATGGCACAGAAAAAGCAGGAAATAAATATTATTACCTTTTATCCCGTTATAATTACGCCTTCATGGATAGAACAGCCGAAAAAACATCCCCACTGCAGGAATTCCTGCTAGGCATCAAAGGTGAATTACCCATCCTTCTGGGCGTAACGCCATTTGGCATGATCTATGGTGTGCTGGCAACCAGCGCCGGGTTGGCCGCATGGGATGCGCAGATGATGTCATCAGTTGTTTTTGCCGGCTCATCCCAGTTCATGCTCGTCCAGTTTGTCAATCTGGGTACGCCTGCGAGCATGATGATAATTACAGCATTCGTGATCAATCTGCGGCACGCATTATACAGCGCATCCGTCGCCCCTTACATTCAGCACTTATCCCTTTTATGGAAATTTATTCTATCGTATCTCCTCACTGATGAAGCATACGCGGTTGCGATCATGCACTTTCAGGAACCATCAAACAGCAAAAATAAACACTGGTTCCTGCTGGGAGCCGGAGCGGCACTGTGGAGCTGCTGGCAGCTGAGCACCGCAGCCGGTATTTTCCTGGGCGCTCAAGTACCGCCGAGTTGGGGTTTGGATTTCACACTTGCGCTGACCTTTATCGCGATTGCTGTTCCCGCGATCAATGATAAAGCATCTTTCCTATCTGCGCTCAGCGCGGGTCTAACGGCCATATTAACCAGAGGACTGCCTTTTAAACTCAACCTGATAGCAGCCGCGCTGGTTGGGATTACTGTTGGACTGTGGAGTGATCAGAAATGAGTAAAATGTGGGTCATCATGCTTTCTGTTGGAGTTCTCACCTTCCTGACGCGCCTTTCATTCATCTACCTGCTTGATAAATGGCAGCCGCCAGACGTGATCACCCGCTCGCTGCGCTTTGTACCGGTAGCCGTATTAACCGCGATCATTATCCCGGAAATAGCCCTGCAAAACGGGGAATTAGCGCTGTCTTTGGATAATATTCGCCTGTTGGCAGGGGGGATCGCGATCCTGGTGGCATGGCGGACAAAAAGCGCGCTGTGGACGATCGGAGTAGGGATGGTGTCTTTCTGGGCGCTTAGCTGGCTGCTGTAGGCAATTTATCCTTTCTCACAAGCCAAAGTGCTATTAAAAGCAGTATTAACCCAATCCCATCAAACAGTATAAAACGTGTAAGAGTGCTTTCTATTGGTAAAAGATAAGGGCCGCCAGCCCATAAGATACCTGTTTCGCCAACAAGACCGACCGCCTGCATGATGACCACCTCTATCAACGACATGCGGTGTTTAATCGGATTCGCCAGCGCGAACGCATAGGGCACATTCCACATAATAAACAGCAAACCAAGCGCACGCACGATCTGTTCGCCCGCCGCGCCTTCCAACCCAAACCCAACTATATAAGGCGATGGGTTTATCAGAAAAACACCCGCGCATTGGATATTAGCGAGAAAGACCAGACCGATAAGAATTTGAGCCATTAGCATGCCTTCATTTTAACCATAAAAGCGCAGCTGCACTTTGGAGTTCTTTTTCCAGATGGACCCGGCAGGATTCAAACCTACGACCAGGCGGATATCAGCATGATTCCAGTAAGGATATAAAACACGCACTTTGTTTAGTTAGTGTCTTGTCCTTCATTTACGAGGAAAAGCGGCAACGATAGCCATTAGAATGACTATCGGACCATATAAGGCTCCAAAAAATTCACGAACCTGATTCATGATGCCAGGAAAGATAAGAAGTAGAACTAACCCTAGGATGATTATGAAAGCAAGATTTCGAAGGAAATTTTTCAAAAACTTCATTTGACACCCCATTATTTTTCATTAATTATACTGTAGTAACGACTTGACCTCAATGGTCAAATATGGGCCCGGCAGGATTCGAACCTACGACCAGGTAGATAATAGCATGAATCCAATAAGGCTACATCAATAGATATTTCTATAACTTAAGTCTTTGATATAGATATCACGTATTTTTCGAAATTTGGTTTTTTATAAAATTAATTCTCTTCTTCCTTTTTTTATCAGAGATGATCGAATTATGGAATTATCACAAATATTAGAAAAAAGACAACTCATCGAAGATTTAAAATTAGAATCTTAAGATGAAGAGTCGTTTGCTCCTTGAAAGAATATAAAAGCGTTCCCGGTGCAATGCTAACCGCAACCTACTGATTCGAAGTCAGCATATAATGGTGTCCACACAGAGCATAATGCGCATTGTGTGCACCTGGTATCATCGGATCAACACATACATTGCATCTAAAAGAGGGAAGGGCGACTCAAAGAACTTGTTTTTATGTGGCAATAATAAACACTGTATAGGTATGTTTAAATATAGGTTTTATCCAATGTATAATGGCATGAAGTTAGATAAACCAGGGAGAGAGGTGGATATATGATCGAAAAAAACTCTACGACCAAATATATATCAATTGCTACAATCCTTATTTTATTTGTTGGAACCGTTTTGAGATTATATCATTTGGCGATTGTAGGATTTTCAAGACCTTGGGCTTTGGGCGGTTTATTTCTTGAATTCTCCCGTCAAATATTCCAAAACCATTATTCGTTGCCTGTAACTATTCCATTTTACACCTTAGGAGGCCTGCCTTTTGCCTACCCACCTCTTCCATTCTATATTGAATCATTTTTAGTTTTTACTTTAGGACTACCGGAATTCTTTGTAGTAAATTTTCTTCCACCGTTCATTAGTGTAATTTCCTTATTTTCGTTCAACTTTTTATCTAATAAAATTCTAAAAAATACTTATTCTCGATTATTTTCCATAACCTTGTACTCATTACTTCCTATATGTTACATGGAACAGGTTGAAGGGGCGGGTTTAGCAGAAAGTTTTGGTGCTCTTTTCATAATTTTGTTACTAATTACTTTTTGGAATTATTATGAAAATCCCTATCACATACCAAAATTATTGCTCACATCAATTATATGGGCATTAAGTATCATGGCTTCTCCTGCAAGTGCATATGTGTCAGTTTTTATTTTCTTAGCAATATTTATCATGCTGCTAAAAAAAGAAAATTTAAAACTAGGTAAACTATTCCCCTATATTTCCATACTAGTTTTAATAGCAATTCTAATTTCAGGCATATATTGGGGGACAGTAATAAAAAACCAAGGAATTGATTTGTTCATAAAAAGTTTCATGGGGCAACATGGGGTCTATAAAATCAATTTTTTTATAACCAGTCTTCTAAGTTTTTCTAAAATTCAATTAATTAAAATAGAATTTCTCATGCCTTTGTTGTTCTTTTATGCTTTATGCATTCTTATATATTATAAAGAATTTAGCTTACTGTCTTTATCAATCATTTCTAGTTTCATTCCTAGAGAAGTTTGGATAATGGGAATAATTGGTATCTTTGTTATCGGATATGCTTGTGATTTGGTGTTACGAGATGTTTCAAATGAAAATTTATTCAAACACAAATCATCATTAAGGCTTGTCATTCTTTTTGTTTTGGGGTTGGTATTTTTAAGAACTTTTTACTTTATTAGAGACCGCGCATTGATTACACCTGACAATTCTCTAGATAACAATCAAATTGAATTCTTGAAAAGTATTAAAGAGATTAACACGTCCGATTCTAACCTAGCAATTATTGGGGGCGAATCATTTTTAGAATGGTCGCCTTACTTGTCTGAAAGTACAGTTTTAAACACATGGTATGGTACTGAGTTTGCACCAGAAAAATCCTGGCTTTGGACTGTTAATAATTCTCTGTTAGCCTGCGAAAATTATCAGTGTATAAATCAGATATTAAAAACCTCATTTACTGGTGACATATTTGTAATAATTGATTTAGAGAATATGAAGGAATTTGAAATAACTGATGAGTATAGTTCCCAAGTTACTGATTTAATTAATATTTATGATGGTCACTTAATTTATTATTTGCTTGATTTTCAAAATCAAGAATTTTAATATTTTGTATTGATTTACTTCCCTAGGATATTTGAATTAGCGGCGGATGTATATTTTGTATATAATTAAGGTTGATGAAAGCACGGAGGATATATGGAAGACACACTACATGAAAGCGATTCCGAATTATCTGAACGGGTTAAGGGATTAAATTATTTTTATAATTTTTCCAAATTAGTTGCATCTGAAAATGCTTCACTAAGAAAAATATACCAGGGAGTTGTTGATCTCATTCCACCTGCATGGCAATACCCTGAGATAACCTGCGCTAAACTGGTAATTAATGATCGTGAGTTCTCAACAAAAAATTTTAAAGAAAGCAAATGGCAGCAGAAGGGTGATATTACTATTAATAGCACTAAAGTTGGCTTTCTGATTGTGGGCTATTTGCTCGAAAAGCCTGAAGCAAATGAAGGCCCTTTTCTGAATGAAGAACGATATTTGCTTAATTCGATATGTGAACGGGTAGGCCAAGTTACCGAGCACAAGCAAAAGGAGACTATGCTTCAAGAGAGCGATGTAAAATACCGCACCATGGTAGATGAAGTCAATGATGGCATATATATTTGCGATCTCAACAGTACATTCATATATGCCAATCGCGCCCTAGCTTGCATACTCGGCTTTGAGCGCCCTGCAGCCATCATCGGCAGAAGATTTCTAGAGTTTTTACCGCCTGATAAAGGCAATGTGTTAACCGAACAGTACCGGATAACGATGTCAGCCGGAATCAATTCGGCGCTGATTACGACCGAGGTCATTAAGCAGGACGGCACGAGCGCGTTCATCGAGATCAATCCTGCAACCTTCATCACAGATGGCAAGCTGACGGGCAGCCAGGGTGTGGTACGCGATATCACCGAACGCAAGCAAGCGGAAATAAAATTTAAGTACCTGAGTACGCATGATTCCCTTACCGGATTATATAACCGCGCTTTCTTTGACGCGGAAATGAAGCGTCTTGAACGGGGAAGGCAATTCCCGATTTGTATTGTTAGAGTAGATGTGGATAATTTGAAGAATGTAAATGATGGTGAAAGCCACCAGGCTGAAGATAAATTACTTCAACGTGCAGCGCAAATGCTGTTTAAATCTTTCCGAGGGGATGACATTATTGCCCGCATCGGAGAAGATGAGTTTGCAGTGTTGCTCCCTAACGTAGATGAAAATACAGCTGATGAAACCACAGAAAGGATTCAAGTAATTTTGCAGGAATATAATAGCAATGAAAGTGAACCGACTATAAGACTCTCCATTGGTGCAAGTACTGCGATAAAAAGGGTGGGGTTGAATTCTGTATTAAAGCAAGCGGAGGAATTTATGCGTCTGGAAAAGAAAAAGAATAAAACAAAATAACATTCCACCACATTTGTGCCTAATATGTAATTATCATTTTAATATGTAAACATGAGTTTCAAACCTAGCGGAAGGAAGCTTTACTCTTGTAGGTAGACGATTTTCATACTGCAAAAAGAGGCTCATGCCCATGCGGATTAAGCCATGAATCCAGTGAGGATATAAAACACGCACTTTGTTTAGTTAGTGCCTTCGCTTTCGTGTCTGAGAAAGAGCAGCAGCGATGATAAACAGAATTGTTATCGGATCAAATTAAGCGCCATATATTTCACAAATCTGTTCAATCCGACAAGGAATAGGTAAGATTGTTATTAAAGAGAATATGAAAAGCAAGATCTTCATAATAAAATTTCATGGTGTTTGGCAAGATAGCGGGGAAATATATGTTGAATACGGCTTGTAAAAGCCATATAATTAAATTGCATTCTATTAGATTTTGGTTCTTGTTTGGTATATACTATGTTTCAGGTAAAGGAATGCCTTATTATTTATAATGGATTTTAAAGCATTCCGCTTTCATATTATTTACCGATCATATGATTTTTACTTTGCTAATTGATACAATAATTTTTTCTGGAGGCAATGTGACAAAAACCAAAGAGAAAAAGACTATTCATGAATCAGGTAATCCAATCGATCGCAGAGTACAAATAGATCGAAGGTGCGGCATTAAAGATCGCAGAATACAACAATCAGATAATTCAATCGCTCACCTAAAACAAATTAATCGAAGGCGCGGCATAAAAGATCGTAGAATACTACCAGATCGAAGATATACCATAGACGATTGGATAACCGATTACAGATTACGGCAGATCAAAGGCTCCAAAGCATAAAGAAAATAGAATAAAAAGATCTTGCCCTCTATTTTCGTTGCTTAAAATCAGTCTGCAAATTAGGGAAAAACTAAAAATCAATCCGAGGAATATTAAGAATTTTTAGCCTGGAAAAAGGCAAGAAATCATCAATGAACTTCTTGAATAGAAAAATGCGCTTTTAATAAAAAAGCTCCTCGATCTGGACTCGAACCAGAAACCTAGCGGAATAAAGTTCAATTCTAATTGAGGGCCAATTAACCTATGACCAAGAAATGAAAAAACCCCGACCTTTCAATACCTCAGATGCTGAAAGGTGGGCCCGATAGGATTCGCCTGCGCTGGTCTTTTTCATTAAACCTGCGACCGAGCGGATATTATCTCAATTCCAGTTGGGCTACATTTTCACATATTAATAATCAAGATATAAGCCGCCGACCTCACGGGCTTAGAAAATAACCCTAATTTGTATACAGTTTTATGGGATTTTGATCGAAAAACTTGAGTTTATATTCACGATTTTTATAAGATACTTGCATTTGTATAGTATTATTCGATTCTTATTACTTCTTCGATAATAGCAGTAGGCCATGGCTCATTATCTTGTTTAATTAATATTACTTCATGATCCTCTGGCACAATTACGAATGAGCCTGACACTTCAACAACAATTTCCTTGATATTGTGCTTCTTCAATTTTCTACGAGAAATTTTTGCAATTATTTTATTCTCCCCTGCATAAAACTTAGCCCTTTCAAAAATAGGCGTGGTTGAAATTCCACTTGTTTCTTGTCCGATTTGATGATGATTTGTTGCATATTTCTCTGTTGGGCCTAGAACGAATGGAAGAGTTGTATCAAGTCCTAATTGAGGCCAATCTTCAAATGCTCTTTGCTGCTTAGGGATTAAGACAATACCTGCCTCGATTTCTTCATTCCTTAATGCTCTATATAAATAAATTTGCTTTGATTTCATATGTTAATTCAGACATTTAGTGCAAAGAATCTGATTTTGGACAGTTCTATTTAGAAGAGTGGACAGGATCCTTGATCTTTTGTACCATATTCATTATAAATATTAGATCAATTATCTTAGATAATCTCTCTAGCGATTGCTTAAGAGGTTTTCGATGTTTTTTACTTTTTTTTCTACATCAATGATGTCTTTGAGATTAATTAAAAAGATCGGTTTATTTTTAACAAAATCATAAACTCCTTTCGTAAAACCTGTTAAGGTAATTAATATACAACCATCGACATCATTGGCATAAAATGTCCCAAATAAATCTCTAACGGTATGTGGTCCAATTTTATTTTTATGTGCTTTACATTGAACTATATATTTCTTGTCATTTTTACTAATGAAGATATCGACACCCTTATCATTGGAATAAGTTGTTCTATTAGTATTAAAACCATTCTTACAAAACCATTCCTCAACCTTTATTTCGAAACCTATTCCGTTCAACGATTTCCAGGATGTAATATTTTGAAATTCTAAATCTTTTCGCTTCGAATAAAATTTGTGTTTTATTTCTGAATGATTTTTGTCAAAATTATCTTTGGCTTTTTTATATATAAGATATTCGGGGAATCTATTTTGAAGTACCCCATCTAAATTTATTTTTGAGCTCTTTGTTAAAGAGCTAATTGCTTTATTTACAAGAATATTTGAAAGAACGATTAATGGAACAGCAAGGGTTGTAAACCAATGATTTTCAGATTCTAATCCGAGTCTAATTATGATTCCGATAGAAATTGGATAAAAAATACACCCAATAAAATTACCTGCTTTATCGTTACTTATATTTGCTTCTTCTACTGAAACTTTTACATTGATAAACTCTTCAATATTAATGTGATAATTTTCAAGTTTTGGTACTTCCCCTAATCTGATAATTTCTACTTGCTCTTCACGCTCAAGTTTTAGAATTTTTTGGTTAAACTCATTTTCTTCATACATATGAATGATTATAAGTGTTTATATAATGAAATATTCAATAATTCTGCTTGATATTATTTAGGAATAGAAATACCATTATCCTTCAAAACTTGTATTAATCCCTCAACGGTCGAATCCAGTTTTGAAGTCATGGCTTTATATTGCGCTTGGAAAACAAGGATTTTTGTATTTTTTCATCTTATCTTGAACATTGCCAAACAATTCTCCTCCCAAATGACAATTGCTTGTTATAAGACTGCTTATCGAAACCTAGCGGAAGGAAGTTTTACTCTTGTAGGTATACAAATTCAAGTTGTAAAGAAATTAATCTGTCATAGATATTCATATAAATATTCTCAATCTAACGAGCTTCATTTATGAGTTTCGCATATTCTAAGCAGCTATTGTATTGTTGGATTCCAACGCTTTGAATCGTAATTGCAATTGGTGGTTTCTTAGTTATTTTATCTCTATATTCAGGAATTTGAATAAAGTTTTTATAAAGAGGTGGAAAATTTGGAGTAAAAATCTTTATTAATAATTCTGTGTTTTCCGTAACTTTTGGTCTACCGTTATCATAAGGTTTTATTGTGGTATTCAATTTGAAATCAAGACCTAACTGGAAAAACATCTTTCCACTTCTTCGAAAAATATTGTTTATGTATCCAAATCCAATTATTCCCCAATCTGGGAACTCACCATCTCCCATCCAAAAAAGTATTGGATCATTATTCACCATATCTTCATAATCAATTCGATGGTTTCGAATATTTTGGGGCCAATCATAAGTCTTTACAATTCCATCAAGGAATTGTTTAAATCTAGGAAAATAGATCACGTGGCCATTTTTTGATTTTCTTTCATCCTTATTATTGATACCAAACCACCAATAATTTCCAGAGAGTAAAGATCTCATAATCCCTCTAAGCCATAGCAATCGATATATATTTTTTTCTTATTTTAAAAACAACAAATTTGAATTCTTAAAGTACATTTTCCTTATATACTTTGGAAATTCGGAGTAAATTTGTCATAATGACACGACCTCACCCTTAAAATATGGGCCCGGTAGGATTCGAACCTACGACCAGGCGGTTATGAGCCGCATGCTCTGCCGCTGAGCTACGGGCCCGAATGGGCAAAAAAATTATAACATGGTTAGCTTCTTCAAAACACTATATTCATTCGGTAGAAAATTCAAGATGTTGGGTTAAAAAAACACAACCCAACCTACAGATGAACCATTTAAATATGTAATGAAATTAAAATGGGCGTGGAAATCCACGCCCACCTCTAATTAAAGTTATTTGTTTTTCTATGAAAATATATATTCGATCGCTTGCTGCAGCACCACATCCTCACCAGAGAGCACACTGTGCTCGTCCACAGGGATGCGGATGGTGGGCTGGACACCTTCACCCTCCAGGAAGATGCTGCCATCCAGTAATGTAAAGCGACCGGTGGGGATACCAAACTCGATCCCTTCCGGCAGTAAAAATTCACCCCGTGCTGTTTCCGCTTCCACCCCGGCTGTCGGAAACTGCCCCATCACCACCATGCCCGGCACCTGGCTGAATCCATACGATTCGATCTCACAGGCACTGAAACAGAACTGGTCAACAAGCAGAACCATCTTTCCAAACGAATATATATTCTCGTTCGGATAAACCTTGTCGCGCGGCCCATCCGGTTCAAACTGGCCCGTTTTATCGCTGTAATACTCCAATTGTCCAAGTGGAATATCCTGTTCATAGAGAAAACCCGCCAAACCCAGCGGGGCTCCACCGAAATTCAGGCGCATATCAATGATGATACCGGGAACTCCAACTTCCTCAAAAGTCGCCAGAGCGCGTTCAAACACGCGGATCAACAGCCCCAGATCGTCATAATTGGAGTTGATCTTGATATATCCCACCCCGGATGGCAGCAGTTCATATTCTGCTGGAAGCACAAACTCATCATAAGGCCCACCCATATATACAGATAACAAACTTTCTACTTCATAAATCGAAACCATCTGGGCTGTCGTGGTTCCTACGCCCGGGTTCTTGAAGGTCACTGACGCGGACTCACCAATGCCGCCCCGCGTAAGAAAAACCGTCTGTTCAAAACGTCTGCCAAAATCGGTTGATTGAGGCTGGAAAGGCTGCACTTTTTCCAGCGCGTCACCCACCAGATCATCGTTGAATTTCTCGATCTCAGCGCCCTCCTGCATCCCGGCCTGATCCGCGGGTCCGCCCTGCAGGATAAACACAACGATCACGCGCCCATCATCCAGTTCACGCACCGCAAACCCATAACCGCCCAATAGATTATCCTCGTTATACTGATAGTCAAAATTCCCGCCGCTGACACCCACATGGCCGTCGTTAAAAACCATGCTGAATTCACGCAGCGCCAGATAATATCCATACGCGTCCTGCTCATCCTCAGCTCTGGCAATCTTGGGCTGCAGGTTTGCGTAAACCGCATCCCAGTCGGGCTGCTTCTCTTCAAATCCATTAAACGCGTATTCTTTCCGCACCACTTCAAACAAAGCGTCAAACGCTTCGGTGTATGAAAGATCAGAGAAATCCTTAACCGCAATGTCATCTGGCTCATATAAGGTGATATCAACCACCTGATCAGTTATGAAAACAAAGGGTGATCGGTCCAGGTCAACCACTGAATAACCAGCAGGGACAGGTACCACAGCATCATCTTTGGTGAACAGCAGCCCATCCGCCCCAAAATCACTAGGGAACTCCTGGCCATTGTCTGCCGCCCAGATAACCAATTTGCCGCCTTTAACCTCATCCTTATTCTCGGAATCTGTCTTCACGGAAGCCAGATATCCCGGCCATCCCAATGAACGGTCATCCCCTTCAGAAAAAACACCGCCAGTCAGATTCGGATTGTATGCCACTGTAAAAATTTGCAGCCCTTTTTCTTCCTTGTTGTCATTATCCACATCGTTAAACTCCCCTGCCGGAACTGCGGGTAGAGATAAACGATACGTCGCACTGTCATTCTCCGCATCCAAGTCCATATAACCCAGCACCTGGCTTTCTACAGGTAATTCCCATTCTTTATCACGCAGGACAAATCCAGTCATATCCAGAAGGCCTACAGCATGTGCCACGTAGTACGTTTCAACCACAAAATCATTAGTGTATTCAAATCCGCCGGTGATCAGCACCGGCCCGGAGGGAACCGCATCTCCCACTAATTTCTCATTTCTGTCCCCCAAAAAAAGGTCAACCAAACTACAGGCAGAAAAGAGAAACCCAACGATGATAGTAGCTGCTAATAAGGACAATGTTCTTTTCTTCATAAGTATGCTCTCCTGAAAATAATATTTGATTTAGTTAAAATTGTATCCCACCAAACCGCACATAAATAAGCGAATTCGAACTGGTTTAAACCATTTTAAAGTATGCAGTGTATTGATGGATATCCGTTGATATCTGAAAAAAACACTGGGCAAGAAGTATCAGGATATAAACCGCGCAACCCGCGTACGCCGCCCACCGCGTCCACCTTTTTTCGCTGGTCAACCCTATGATTAATATTTCAACACCACTGGCAGCCGTCGCATAGAGAGGTATTAACAGCGGCAGCAGGTAATGGTCCGGCTTGGGCGCAACAAACCACATCAAATAAATCCCTATCGGAATGATCCATGCGAACAGCAGCCGGTAAATATCCCGCCCGGGAATAACAGCAGCTGCCAATCCTAGCAGCAGAAATAACATCAAAGGAAACCGGGGATCACCATAAGAGACAGTTAGTGTCCAGCGCCAGTATTCAGGCCCAAGGGAATAATATAGGGATTCTTCGTGAGTGTATCCTTCTGATAATGCAATTGTTTTTTGAGATTGGGTGGCAAGCATTTCCTCACGCGGACCTTTATAGAATAGAAAAGGATTGCTGAGCACGATCATGAGCAGCATGACCACTACAAACAACACACCCGATAGGATGATTTTCTTAAATTCTACCCCACGCCGCCGCCAGGCAAGCAGCAGATAAACCGGAATAGTCAGAAAGAAGAAAAAACCCATCAATTTGATGGCAGATGCCATTCCACAGGCCGCGGCTGCGAGGAGGAAATATTTTCCCAATCTGTACCCGTCCAGGTCCAGAAAAAGAAATGTAAGCGCGATCGCCAACACCATCAGCGCATCCGGATGCCACCAGTGCATATTGTTCCGTACCACCGCAGGAATAGTGAGTATGAACAAGAATATGAAAAGCGAAGTCCATAATTTTCGAAAACGCGTGATCACATATGTCAACGCCCCTGCTGTCAGGATCATCGGCAGCACACTGATAACCTGGCGGAGAATGAGTATATTTATTTCTGTATGATCATAAAAACCAGCACCCTGGATAAGGCGCAGGGGAAGCAGCGTGAGCATGGATAGAAAATAAAATGGGTAACCGTAATGGTAATCTCCGTAAATGATCAGGCGCCCCCATGTTGTACTCAAATCCGGATCGAATTCAAGCATGCGTTCAACGATCGGGTAAGTCACAAACTCATCTGTATGAAGATACACTATGGGATTATCTGATCCCATAGTTGATGCATTGGGGAAGATGAAAAGAACGAAATATATAATCCCGACAAACGCAATGACACGGAGATTTCTTTTCTGGTTGATATCCATTGTGTGCAGAAATTATAGCCAATAATCAGGTTTTCTATCAAATATCTTCATATTAAATATTTCAATTGCTTATAGTATATGTGAAGTGTTTATGCTACATTTATTACAACGGATGTAAGGAGAAAAAATGAAAACAAAACGCCACCAATTATTGTTTTTACTTGCTTTTCTGCTATTTATCAGTTTGGCATGCCGTGTTTCACTTAAGGACAGCCAACCTTCGGAAGAAGACATCAAGACGGAGCTGACATTGCAGGCACTGCAAAAAACACAAACTGCCGCAGCTGCTCCTCCACCCGAAGCCAACGAAGCCCCACCCGAAACCGATGAAACCCCACCCGACGAGGCCAGCCCTGACGATCCTGGCGCTGGAGATGCAGACGCGCCAGATGATGACGAGGATACCTGCAATCAAAGTAAATTTGTCAGTGAGACCATCCCGGATGGCTCGGTATACCAATCTGGCGATACTTTCACCAAGACATGGGTAATTCGCAACAACGGAACCTGCGATTGGACAACGGATTATAGGTTCGTCTTTGAAGAAGGCGACCAGATGAATGGCCTTTCATCCATGAAGCTTGATCACGTGGTCGAGCCAGGTGATACTTATTCTTTTGAGATCGACCTGACCGCCCCGGCCAGCAATGGTAATTACACCGGTGTATGGCGCATCAAGTCGGACGATGGGGATAATCTTGGAAAATACTGGGTCGAGATCACAGTCGGACCTCCTCCATCCGCGTTTGCGGTAACCAGTGTGACATTCTATATGCCGCACGCATGGATCGACATGGCGTGCCCCGGGAATGTGGTCGTAAGTTCAGAGATCACTACATCGGCAGCTGGAGTTGTTTCCTTTAAGTGGGAGGATACTAACGCATGCCCCTTACCCACAAAATCGCTCAATTTCACCGGCGCGGGATCAAAGATCATTCAGCATACAATGAACATTACCTCCACCGGCGATTACTGGGCGAAAATTTATATTGACAATCCTAACCACCAGTATTTTGGGCCAATTAACTTCCACGCCAACTGCACACCATAGATTTTCAGATTTATAAATATATAAAGAGCATCTTTCTTGAGATGCTCTTTTTCATTTTTCCTGAGCAACATGAGTTTCAGATAAATCTACAACCACCTCAGGAGAAAATAGCTCAATATACCCTCTTATATCCCGTAAATGCTGGATAACCCGGCTCTCACCTACACCAGGAGGAGCATAGACGACAAATAGTGGATTTTTTGTTTCTTGTGTTATTCGAGTACGCTTATCCGGACCATATATCACACTAGAAATGATCCCTTGATTATCAGCCATCATCATATCCCCAGGTTTTAGTGATTGTTCCCTGCCATTCATCATCATATACCGCTCATGGCCTTTTGATATATCTAACGTGATGGGTAACTCCAATGCATTCAGGTCATGCCCAGCTGTTAATACCTTGTTTTTTAGCTCAGCGATAAACATGGCTTCAACAAGCATAATTACGTTAGGGATTGATTTTCCCTTAAAAACAATTGATTCAAGCTGATTTAATACATGGTAGCTCTTTCGAAAAGCTTTATAGTAAGCGTTGTATGCTTGGATGATTGGTAGAGCCACCAGGTCTGACTTAGTGGAAATCTGGGCTCGAAGCAAATTTTCCAACTCTCTTTTCTTGCTTTCTAGCGCATCACTCTTCTCGGGGTTGGCGACATTCTTTAAAGCCATTAACCCCACAACCGCCCCGGGATAAGCTGTCCTCCAAGATTTTAATACGGTTATTGAAATCATTTTTTTAT
>Ga0255393_10049_pt1 | contig 17123 bp, 16 predicted proteins | sample ANMaggSeSYBR01C8_FD_182122 | JGI IMG/M metagenome (GOLD analysis project Ga0255393, IMG submission 182122) | Sediment cell enrichment communities from methane seep in Santa Monica Basin, California, United Staets - ANME aggregate JGI... | ecosystem: Environmental > Aquatic > Marine > Cold seeps >... | reverse complement strand
CGCACGAGGAATGGGTGAGATGCCATTCATACCATTCGCCCCAGCGGTTTTATCCGCAGTTCACGATGCAACTGGCGTCTGGTTCAATTCATTTCCTCTTACCGAAGAAGTGGTACTGCAAGGTCTTGGCCTCATTAAATAGATCTCGCATCCAAATATCGGGAATACTCCTTGCCTCTGGTGCATCAAGGCGGATTAATTCTACAAAACAATTGTTATTATTCAAAAGAGAATATCTTATAAATATAATTATTAATAAGATCCTGGAATCAAAAATTGACGAGTTGTTTGTTATCCTTGGCTATCAGCACGATGAAATTGCAAAACTAATTGACCCAAGACCGAGAATTGTTGACAACCCAGGATGGAAAATCGGCAAGAGTAGTTCAATTAAAATAGGCGTTAAATCTGCTAAAAAAACCACTGACGGAGTAATTTTCTTTCTGGTAGACCAGCCTTTCATCAATAAAGAGATAATAAACACACTCATAAACGAATTCCAGAACTCATTTGACAATATTATCGCTCCTCGTATTAACGGACGTTTGTGTAATCCTGTATTATTTGGAAAGAAATATTACGAGGAATTGATGGATTTATCGGGAGAGCAGGGCGGTAAGGAGATCATAAACAAAGCGAAAGATATTAGATGGATTGATTGGGAAGATGAGAGATTATTGCTGGATATTGACACTGACGAAGATTATAAAGATATATTGAGGAATTATTCAGTATCGTCTTCATAAACGGTAATTTCACGTAGTAAGACTTGTGCCTTTTCAAAATCACTTGATTTTACAAAAATCTCGACCTCACCCAAGGGAGTATTAGTTAACCCGTATAGAGTTCCTAAACTTTCCTCATATAAAATGGGTTCTATACCATACGAATTAAGATAGTTTTTCTTGATCTGTGCATCTAAATATCCCTGAGCGATCCAAACCAATTTTTGCTTATTGTTTTCCATTTCTTTTTATCTTTCTTTATAAGTTGTCGTTTGTAATATTCTATTTAGATAATGTCAATTTTTTGTTTTTATGATATCAATATATCATCCTCTATGTTAAGAAGCTATACCAAATCTACAGTATGAATTACTACGGTTCACACATATCAACAAATCGAATTAGGCATTTGCTTGCGATGTCCAATGGTTCCTTATCCTGCAATAAATCTAGAGCTGATAAAATAATGCGATATGCAACGCAACTTTTTCAATGGATGTATTATTTTAATATAATTTGACTTTAATTCTCTATGTATTTCCTTATTATCATTCTATTACTACTTTGCGCAATATTTGATTTTAGGTACCAAAAAATACGTTTTGATATTTTGATCTTTCTTCTCATTATGTCCTTATTATTTAGAATAGAGAACAGCGACAAAACTAAATTAATATCAGAATTGTTGTTTTTCATACTGTTTTTCCCAATTCTTTACATAATTAATCACTTTTTTATTAAAACCACATCGTTTGGCAAAAATATGCTGCTGAATAGCCTTTCTTTAGGAGATAAAATCCTTTTTCTTTCTCTTATATTAATTTTAGGTGCAGAAAAAGGATTAATAATAATTCTATTTGGATTGCTTACTGCGTTATTATGGGTGAAATTGGAAAGAAATTACTTCAAACGAGATGTCTGCCAAAGAAAAACTATACCAATTTATCCATTTATGGTACTCAGTTTGATAGTGGTAGACATGATTTAATGGATAACTTCATTGAAATAATAAGACAACACACCCATCGCTGGTTTTCCACGTGCTGAAATCGACGCGTCCATAATAGCAACGGCAGGGTAATATCCCTGTGATATCACACCAGTAATCCAGTCCCGATCAATTACCGAATCTAGAATTGCCGTATAAATATCTGCTTGCTCATCTAAATCAATTGAAATACTGCCAGCTGTCGCGCTTTCAGCCAAATTCGAGCAAGAAGAATTGCCATAATTAATGCAATCCGACGCACTTCCATCCATAGAGGGATACTTAATACCGATAATAATTGGTTTTTGAAATCGGGTATATATTTTGTGAATTGATTGATCTAAAACCTGAGAAAAGCGGTATTTAAGGTCTTCAATGGATGGTGAATCACTTGAGGTAAGCGCAGATGCGTTCTCCACCATAATCGCATCTACTTGCATTAAGAATTCATGCTCTATATTATCTGCCAAATAAGACGGTATAGAGAAAATTATCTTCCCGGAGAATTCTGTCCGAACTTTTTCTGCAAGGGAATTCCATTTTTCATCAAAGTTATATGGCGTATTAGACGGATTACCGTTTGACAATCTGCCGTGAGGTAGGGCGGGTATAATGGATTCTCCTCCAAATAGGAAAACCTCGATTTCGTTTTCTTGAGCAAAATTTGCATAATTTAAGATAAATCGTTCATACTGTGAAAACCACTCTAACCACCAATTATAAGAAAGAGAAGCGCTGCTCCAGTAATCAGCACTGCTTTGATCAGTAAACATCAACTTAGGATATAAGGCAAAAGTTAATCCAGCAACTTGCGCATAGTTATATAGCTTTGAAATATCTTGTTCAGATGGGTTTATACCGGGTTTATACTCGGCTATTGAGAGATCATTATTATCAAATACCCATGATGGTGAAACGACAATGATATTAGCGCCACTTATTGCGGCATCGATAAACCCCCAGTCTAAGTAGGGGAGCCATTTATAATCGTAATTATTGGTGAATTCAACACCTTTAACAAAGTTATCGTTATTAATACTTTTAGATGATTTTTCAATTTCATATGAATTGTTATTTTCGCCAACCCAATTTTCAATTTTATATACAATCCTGCCCGTTTTGTCTGCTGACTTCATGTCTAAGATATACCCATTTGCATCAAATCCAGCCGTTAAATCGTCGTCAGCGTACCCGCATTGATCATTTCTGCAAAAACGAAATTGGGCCTGATCAAGGAATTCAAATGGACTATAGAGTGTATATACCCATTGGTTTTGGCCTGTTTTCCACATTTGGATAGGAGGCATCCACATGAAAGGGTTAAATTGGATGGAAACATAATCACCAGCAGGCGTATTATTAGGTGATGTAACTTCAAATGTTATTGGAGAAATATCTTTTGAGGACCAGCTTTCAATCAAATTGAAAACTTCCATATCTTTATCAGGGACTATGAATTGCCGAGTGCGTAGATTACCATCAGTTGAATATTCAGCATTAACAAATCCATCTCCTAAGGAAAATTTATATCGTAGATCTGCCCCTGATGGTAAATCAAGAGTGATGGCATATTTACCGTTTCCAATATTATCTAATAACGGAGATCTTGAAGAAATAATGGAAGTTCCCCCATTAGTTTCCGTGAAAATATTCCCTAAAGAATAAAAATCCCCAATTAATCGCAATGGAGCTGCTTTAATAGTATTTTCAGGTACCTCAACATTAAATGTGATTTGTACCATTTTGGCAGGTTCCAACCCAAATGAGGCCGGTGTAAGAGCGTTATCTGCAATTACAGCACCTTGTTGGAAGGGTTTATACAACCCATCAGGATGATAAGCTACCAGGTTATGTTCTCCTACAGGTATATTCTGTATTTGATAGAAGCCATTGTGTGAAGAAGAAGTAGTGCTCCCATTAACTGAAACGAAAATTTCAGGTATCGGTAAATTCGTTTTTGTATCATATACAAACCCGCTAATCTCACCCACAGGAAATTCTGTACCCTCATTTGTCCAACTTGAAACAATGTCTTTTGCTACTGAAGGGCGATTGACCATGTAAGACCGATAATGCACCTGATTACCAGGCGAACAATATTCTATTACGTCAACGTCTGATCGTTTAACATACCGGTAATTGACAAATGATCCATTAATAATCGGAATACGCACAAATAGGTTTAAAGCATCTTTTGATTGCATTTCGTATCGTGTTGGGTTTAATGCAATACCAGTTACTTCATCTAAAATTTCTAAATACACAATCTCATCGTTCTTCAATTTCTCTGGTAGGTTAACCTCGAAAACTGTTTCAGAGAAAGGAAGTTCTTGGACAATCTCTTTTGTTGGATTATTGTTAATACAAGATCCAATTATGAAGCTTACTGCCATAAGTAATAAGATTGTCCAAAAAATATTTTTGTGTCTCATAAGAACCCGTTAATTAATCCTGGTTATTCAAGCTAGATTGAAAATCATTAAGGTTTGTTACCAGACTGCCTAAGACTCCATTTATGAATCGGGGTGTGCTGTCAGATCCAAATATCTTAGCTAATTCAACTGCTTCGTTGATAGCAACCTTCACGGGTGTACATTTACCAACTGCAAATTCCCACAATGCTATTCGGATGATATTTCTATCGATAGAAGCCACCTGATCTAAAGGCCAGTCAGGAGCATAAGTGCCAATTACTTTATCTAATTTTTCGATGATCGGCAAAACACCCAGAACTATTTCTCGAATAAAATTATGGTGTTTTTGCTCTAAAGGATTATCGTGCAATCTATGTTGGAGTATGACACCAACAGAATGGCCGGTTAAATCATACTCATAAAGTACCTGTAGCGCGACCCCCCTGGCTTTGGTGCGAGATTTCATAGTCGGGTTTTATTTAGTGTAATCAATATCCTCAATGTGAATATTTATTTTGCCAACATCCATTCCAACCATTTCGGTAATAGCACGTGAAACTTTCTCCTGAACAGTTTTGCTGGTCGCGTACAAATCTACATCATTGTTAAGAACAAGATATAGGTCAGCATATACGGTATTATTTTCAACATCAATGTGAACTCCATCAGAATAATTCTTTCGAAGAAGGCTTTCCACATGATGAGGTCCAGATGCCATTTTACTCACTCCAGGAACACCCAGAGAAGTTAATTTTGCGATTTTGATTAGAACACCAGGGTCAATGGTTGTTCGCCCCTGTGTTTCAGAATATTCTTTCATATTTTCCACCGAGAATTACCTTTCTATTTTGTACATTATAACCCGTCATTTTGCTAAAAGATTTCAAATTCCAAAGAAATTGTACTTCAGCTGTCGTATCTGTAAATCTATGGATTAATAAAAACAACAACAATATTTTCATTATGGTTTATAGAGCAATTCGGCTAAATGTTTTTTTATATTGTCTTTCCGATTAGCTAATTCATTTACCCCTTCAGTTTTTCAAAATGGTATGAGTTGCATAGGGAAGGATTGCTATCCTTGGCGTTTCAGGTAGAAAATCCTTGGATATAGACATAGCTTCTGAAATATCTCTCGCAGGAATTAGCAGCATACTTCTCACAATCTCTGGCTTCATTTCAGAAATTAATATTATGCGGTGGTTATTCAATTGTAAGGACAGTTGGTATGCTTTGTGTGGCCCGATCTTGAATTCCTGCTTCTCAAAAGAGTTTATTACCTCAAGCGACGTGTGTTTTCCTTGGAAGAAGTTTTCAAATGCCTTACTACCAGAGCCCTCTGCACATGCAGCTGTAAGTATTACGACACCATTCTTTCTCAGAAAAGTACAGGCATGGGTAATCGCTTTCTGCGATTGGTAAAAATTAATGTCCTTCGGATATCCACCTGGTGAGGCGATGACAAGATCATATTTACCTTCATTTTTCACCTGACAACTGTTAACTGATGCTTCAATTCCTTTAAGCATGACTTGATATGGATCCCCATAAAAAGCATCAATTATTTGTTTCTGTGAATTTAAAATAACATTAAAAGCAACATTGACACCAATAATCCTTCCCATTTCCTCCACTTCATTACGCATAGGATTTTTATAGAAGAGGCCCATTCTTGCCATTGGATCAAGAATTTTACTGTGGTTTATTTCAATTGTTTTTCTTCCTCCAAGCCCAATGGCTGCTGATTTTACACCCCCAGAAAATCCCATAAAATGATGCGGTTCAATTTGCCCAACAACCAACTTTATATCGTGATGGAAATAATCCTTATTTACAAAAATGGGTGTACCAGTTGTTGAATGGCCAAGAAAAGTCAAATTGGTTGAATCATCGCAATCATGAGCTATCACTCGATACTGTTCTGAATTCTTTAGCGATAAAATTCTAATTATTTCGCGTTTTGACGGACGCTTATGAGTTCCAGTCGCAATGAATAGCGAAATATTTTTTGAAGGAATACCGAATTTTTTCATTTTCTGCAAGAGAGGGGGCAATATTATTTCATTTGGCATAGGTCTCGTAGAATCGTTTAAAGCAATTGCAACGTGTAAATTAGGGTGATTAAATAGCTTTTTTTCATCAACTCCAATGCAGCTCTTTAGGGACTTTGTAATAATTCCAACTTCTTCTTTTTGCGAAACAGAATTCTCTTTCGGTAATATTTGGTCGAATATTTGATCATTACTGAATTTATATGTTAAACATTTATTTCCATATGGAATATTAATTATTTTTAGCATATAGTTATTCCTTAGTGGGGGATAGGTGAACAAACGCCCACACGCATACGCACATCACAATAACACAACATATTAATTTTTTTATTTCTAATAATAAATTAATTAGCACATATATAATAGGGGAGACATGATAAAATATTATTGCTTTCGATAAGTAGTATTATAGCAACCTAATAATTATGATAACTATCGCCAATTCATTCAAGAAATATCTAGATTCCGTAAAATATGCCCGCAGTGAAAATACCTACTTGGCATATTCAAGTGCTATAAAATTCTTTTGGATGACTTTAGAGAGCCACCAAATTGATCCTAGTTCTGACAAAGTTGATTTAATTCATGAAGAAATAATTTCGTGGTTTGCTTACGATCTAAAAGGATATTCGGCTTCCTCTGAACAATTGTATATAACTGCTGTCAAGGGATATCTCGAATTTTTAATAGCCGAAGATTTATCACATATAAATTTATCAAAAGTTAAGCTTCTAATTAAGCAGCGTACTAGAAAACCGGGAAAGCGATTACCCCAATTCCCTGCTGAGAACATTTATAAAATTCTAGAAATATTAGAAAACAATGAAATATTAGGTTTAAATTACGATAAAACTAAGCTACGCGCAATGCGCGACAAAGCTTTCTTGCTAACACTGGCGGACACTGGCCTGCGGGTTCATGAAGCGTGCGCACTGCGCAGAGGGGATATCGACTGGAATGAAGGAAAAGCATTAGTTATAGGAAAAGGTAACCGCCAGGCCGTTGTCAGGTTTTCTAAAAGATCTCAAAAGGCGTTACGTGGTTATTTACGAGAAAGAAGTACGAAAGACGGTCAATCTGGACGGCAGTTAGGCGCCTTACCTCTTTTTGCAAGGCACGATAAGGGCGCAGGAAATAAAGTAAAACCGATTACCACCACAACAGGCAGGAATATAGTTACAGAGCGTGTACGTGAAATATTAGGTGAAGATGCAGTTGGAACAATCACACCCCACTCTTTCCGACATTACTTTGTAACTCGTGTTCTTTCGGTTACCGGAAACCTAAAACTTGCCCAAAATCTAGCGCGGCATAAGAATATCGCGGTTACTCAAAGATATGCACACCTTTCAAATGATGAATTGGATAAAGGATATTGGGAAGTATTTGAAGATTAGGGCAGAAAAACCATATTTAATTATTTGTTAATTTTAAATCTATAACTGCGCTAAGATGCGCGCCAAATATAGTTATAAGGCTAATTAGGTATAACCAGAATAAAAGGGATGCCAGAGTCCCAAGGGAGCCATAAATTAATTCATATCTAACTAACCCCATCTGAATCATCCATGTGAATATCTTTGTAATTCCCTGCCATAGGAACGCGGCCAATGGCGCAGCAATTAAAACACCCTGCCACCCCACTTTTTCTTTGGGAATATATCGATATAACGCGATTAAAAGAAATAGAGTAATAAAGAATGGGACTAATTTAATAAAATATCGCCATATTATCGTCTTATGAATTGGTGTTCCTCTTATAGCTATTATATCGATCTTCGGCAGTAACCCAGTAATTGTATTTGAGACCAATGATAAAGCCAGAAGCAATGCTAATAGACCAATCATCCCAAGAGCAACCGCACGATCTTCAAAGAAACCCCTTTTGGTTGAATTTGGATTCGCACGATTGATATTGCGTGTCAGGATTGAAAAAAAGCTTGTACTTGACCAAAGGAAACCTACCAACCCTAATAATCCCACTGCCCCTCGAGAATCTAGGACTTGTTGTAAATTCGCGTCAATTACATTTTGAGCTGTGGGTAAAACCCTATATACATTTTCTATTACATAATCATACGCAGATTGAACTTCTAATATATAGGATGCCCCTACTACCATGAATAGTAATAATGGGAATAGTGAGAAAAAGGCATAGTAGGCCATACCTGCAGCGGATTGAGTTGCGTTGGATTCTCCGTAGTTATATATAGCTATGCGCAATATTCTAACGGCGCCATATGTACGATCGTTCAACCATTCATAAGCTGCGCGCAACTTATTTTCAATTTGCTTTGACATTACAAAATATCTGACAATAAATTCACTTAGCTATTATACATATAGAAACTGGCTTTAATAAAAGCCAGTTTCTATAATTTTTATTTTTATGTGATTAAATAAATTTTTCTCGAATTTCTGCGCTTGTAAAATCTAATATAGCAACCGTGATTGCTATAAACCATACAGCAATTCCAGCAGATCGATAATCAAGGAGTCGAATCCACTGCTGCAACAAGAAGCCAATCCCACCACCGCCAACAAAACCGATGACAGTTGACATCCTGATATTTATATCCCAACGATAAATCGTAAACGAGACAAATGGTGGGATGATTTGCGGGACGACAGCATACATGATAACCTGCAGCCAATTTGCACCAGTTGCCTGTATTGCTTCGATAGGGCCTGGATCAATGCTCTCTATTGCTTCAGAATATAGTTTTGCAAGTGCAGCAAGAGAATGTAACGTCAGCGCTAAAATGCCAGCAAATGGTCCCAGGCCAACCACTATCACTGCAATAATTGCCCAAATTAGGGGCTCAATTGATCGGATCAAGTTCATCACAGATCGTGTTATATAGTAGATTACAATCGTTATAGGTGAATGCGACATCAAGTTTCGTGCTGCAAGAAAACTCGCGGGCACAGCTAAAATGATCCCGAAAAAAGTTGCCATCATACCAATAAAAATTGTTTCGATCATTTTTTCAATCGATAATTTTAGTTCCTTGCTTGCCTGCGCTCCACCAACACTTATCAGTTGGCGTGCTTGAACCTGCCATACTTTCGCGCCTTCCCCTGCGACGGGTGGCATGAGCCGATATGGCATAATCACGGTCTTTTCAAAGCCGCCATATTCATTCGGAATAAAAATCAGATACTTACCATCCTGGCGGTGATGGAATTCGTTGTTAATGGGGTCTTTCCACCATATTTCAATTTCCTTTCCGGGCTCAAAATTTCCTCCTCGGATCGTAAATTCTGTCCCTAATTCACCGTCTACCTCAGAAGGAACTCCACATGTAGGATTCGACAAAATATAAGGCTTATCCTCTTTCGCTTCACCAGCGGCGAAGGGTTCTTCTGTGCAAGGAGATTGAATTTCCCCATATACTTTATTAAATTCTTCAGGATACTCAACAGCTTTTGCCCACGGCCACATCACCTTTGATAATGCCGGTAAGGCCTCATTTGCATCTCTTACAATTGCTATAGGTTCAATTTGTCCAATCTCCCATCCCTGGACAAAGAAAATTACTAAGATCAAGAATAATAATCCAGGTAGTTTTGATCGCTTTTCTGCAGGCAATGCCTGTTTATATGCATCTACAATATTCATCAAGTAAGAGATCGCAATCAAAGCTGTGATTACATACAAAATAGGATTTAAATAATACGCTTTATTAATAATTGTATTTATGTCTTTATATCTACGGCCTGTATCGTAAATACGCCATACTAATAAACCAATAGATGTGATCAGGCTACCAAAAATTATTAATCCTTTGTTTAGATCTCTGGCAAGAATTTGACCTAACCCAGGTACCATTGCTGATAGTATTCCAGCTATGGTTGGTGAAACAAGGCTTTCTTTCTTTATTTCATCTGTAGTTTTTGTTTTTGATGACCGCATATAATTTCCTCAGTTTGATGTCAATTTGCCTTCAATACTTCCCCCTACCCTCTCCGCCTCAGCACCATAAATTTCCTTGAATTCCTCATCGGTTAATGCCACAATATCTTCTCTTGTCCCCTGATAAACAATTTCACCATCTTTAAGACCCACAACCCTCGTTGCATACTTTTGGACAAGATCTAAATAATGAAGACTGCAAATAATAGTAATTCCATCTTCTTGGTTTAATCTCTCTAATGATTCCAGAATAGAGTGGGCCAGGACCGGGTCTAAACTTGCTACTGGTTCATCAGCGAGTATCAATTCGGGTTCCTGCATCAGCGCTCTTGCGATTCCGACCCTCTGCTGCTGGCCACCACTTAATTCATCAGCTCTTTTGTGTGTTTGATCCGCTATCCCTAACCTTTCGATCACACTGTGTCCCATTTTCATATCTTCATCAGAGAATTTGTTAAATATACTTGAAGTTGCTTTTGTATAACCTAATCTTCCTGACATCACATTTGTAAAAACTGATGATCGGCTTACAAGATTGAAATGTTGAAATATCATTCCTATTTTGCGTCTGGCTTTGCGCAATTCTTCCCCATCCAACTCAGTCAGGTTTCTACCATTCCAGAGAATCTCCCCTTCAGTCGGATCAATTAATCGATTGATACAGCGCAGCAAAGTTGATTTTCCAGATCCGCTCAAACCTATTACAATAAGAAATTCGCCATCTTTAACATCAAAACTTACGTTTTTCAATGCTTGAGTGCCATCATTATAGATTTTCGTGAGGTTTTTTATTTGAAGCATATACTGTAATCTCCCGAATATTTTAATTGTTGCTATGATTATATGATAAAAAAAAGGAAAGGGTTTTAACCTTTCCTTTTTCTATTCGCTTTATAGATTATTCACCCGCAAGATCTGCGATATCCATACCTGAAGCATCAAGTATTTGGCGGAAAGGTTCATAGAAATCATCACCCTTTTCTACCAAACCGCTCCACTGGTACGCCGCATCCATCGCAGCCAAACCTTCTTCGGTCTCAAATAACGCCAGGATGGCTTTTACAAGCGTCGCTTTCACATCCTCTGGGAATCCAGTTACAAATTGAATGCCGTCATTGGGGATATCAGGTTCAACCGCGATAACCTTGGTCTTTTCCAAGATATCAGGATAATCTTCTTCAATGCGAGAGCGAGCATCAACATAGGAAGTGCCAAAATCGCAGTCACCATTATATACACCTGCCATAGCTGCTTCATGAGAACCAGCTTCTACCACTTCACCCATATCGGTTTCAACGTCAATCCCTAACCCCTTGAACATGATAGATGGGATTATGTAACCGCTTGTGCTCAGCTTTTCAGAAGCACACCAGGAAGCGCCTTTTAAGTCTTCCAGTGTTTCAAAACCGCTATCTGCTAATACCACAAATTGCCCATTGTAAAAAGCAGAGCCGTATCGGGTTGAAACCAAAGCCACGTCTGCACAGCCCTTCTCGTTGGCCAACACGTATGAGAATGTTGCCAGAGCAGCCATATGTGCTTTAGGTTGGTCCTGGCACATCGCTTCAATAACACCCGCATAACTTGTTGCCACGAATGGCTCGATTACAAGACCAGTTGATTCGAAAATCATGTCAGCCATGTCCTCGAATCCGGATAGGACGCGCTCAGTTTCGCCAGATGGAACTGCGGCGAATAGGATCGGGTTTTCTTCAGTGCCGATACCTTCCCAAGAGTATTTTGGTTGACAAGCCACAAATATCATTGCGGATATTACAACCAGTGATAAAACGATAAAAATCTTTTTTCTGTCTTTCATTTTTCCTCCTCCATTGAATGGATTATATTTAATTAGAATATATATCAGGTACACCGCTTTTGCAAGGTTTTAAGATGAATTTTGGATAATTTAAGATTAGAATCATATTCACATTATTAAATGGTGCTTTGAAAAATGAATTTTCTTACAAAAAAACAGAGGAATATAATCGCTGATGAAAAATCGCTCCTATCATCAAACTCTATTTTCCTGACTTCAATCAATGCCGATAAGGTTGATTTGAACCTTTTAAAGGACACCCTGGCACAACTTGACGAGATGTTTCTTGTAGTCATTGCAGGAGAATACAACTCTGGTAAAACAGCATTCATTAACGCGCTTTTAGGTGATTCATTCCTGAAAACAGGGATCACACCTACGACTGACAAGATAACAATCCTTAAATATGGCGATTCTCAGCAAGAGAAGATCATTGAGCCAGGAAAATCATCAATAGAATTACCAGTTTCCCTTCTAAAAGATGTTCGTATTGTTGATACTCCTGGGACTAATGCGATTCTACGTGAACATGAGTCCTTAACTACAGATTTTATCCCACGGTCAGATATCGTGATTTTTATCACATCTGTTGACCGTCCATTTACCGAAAGTGAGCGGGAGTTTTTGAACAAAATTATTAAATGGGGTAAAAAAATAATCTTTGTAATTAATAAAATCGATATAGTTGAAAATCAAGCAGATCTTTTGGAAGTTGTGAATTTTGTTTCTATTAATGCCCAGAAGTTATTAGGATTTTCCCCTGTAATTTTTACTATCAGCGCAAAGAACTCATTAGCGATGCTAAAAAATGGTATTAAAGAAGATTCTTTATTAAAAATTGAAAAGTATATTCACAATACACTCGACCAGGAAGAACGTATTCGCATAAAACTTAACAACCCCTTGCATATTCTGGAGAATCTTACCAGTAAATATGATGAAATTAACCATGCTAATATAAATTTGATCCAGGAAGATAAGGATTTATTAGACAATATACATAGCCAGATATCATTATTCCAGGAAGATTCATTGCGGCGATTCCAATTTAGATATGCGGATATTGATAACGCAATCCTGGAATTTGAAAAGAGAGGACAATCCTTTTTTGAAGAAACCTTCCGTATCGGACGAGTATTTGATCTATTAAATAAAGAGAGAATCCAGCGTGAATATAAAGATGCTGTAGTAAAAGATTTAGCAATTCAGATTGACAGCAAAGTGGACGATCTTATTGAATGGTTGGTCGATGAAAATTATAAACAATGGCAGATTGTAAACAACAAAATTAACAAACGGATGAGCGTTTTTAAGAAAAGCATACTGAGTGATCCTCATTCGATTGAAATACAAGTTGAAAGAAAGAAAATCATTTCAACAGTAAAAAGGGGGGCACAACGCGTCGTTGAAAAATTCAACCGTGATGCTGAGGCACGACAGATCGCCGAAGATGCTCAATTAGCTGTTGCCGCTTCAGCTGCCATTGAAGTTGGCGCACTTGGTTTGGGTACTTTAGTAACAGTACTAGCTACCACAGCATCCGCGGATTTGACCGGGATTCTCTTAGCTGGTTTAACGGCAACTCTGGGTTTTTTTATAATTCCAACCAAGAAAAAACAGGCTGTAAAATTATTCAGCGAAAAAGTACATGCAATTCGCAATCAACTCTCAATTTCACTAAAAGATGAAATTTCACGCCAAATTGATTATGTAATTGACAATATTCAAGAAACAATTGCGCCATATGAAAGATTTATCAGAGCTGAAAACCAAAAGCTAATTAATAACAATAATCAATTTGATAATTCTCGCAGAGAGATATCACAATTGAGAATTGATATTGAAAATATTTAATCTGTATTTCCGGTAGATGCGCAAATCACTGTCTTTGCGCATAATAAACACGATCAAATCCACATTTATTTTTGGATTGGTAGAGCACGATCCAATGGAAATCTCTAAACTACCTGCCAAAAAATGCAAGCGTATTATTTTAGGTGTTTGCCTGTATATACAGATAATTGTTAAAATCCATTTAACAATTTGAGAAAATATTCTGTTAGATCTTTAATCTGGCTGAAAACTGATAAGCTTGACGTTTCTTATTACTATAGATACAATATCAACTTGTATTATTCAAATTAGCGAAGGTAATCTCTTATATGAGGTGAGAGGCGCGAAAGGAAAGAAATGGAAAAAGTACTTTTAAAAGCAGAATTAAGAACTATCATTGGCAAGAAAGTAAAAAATCTCCGCCTTGCAGGCAAAGTCCCCGCGGTTATTTATGGAAGTGAAGTTAAATCACTCCCAATTACTCTGAATAAAAAAGACACAACTAACACTCTAAATAAATATTCAGGCTCTACAATTCTTACCATTGAGGTTGATGGCAAAGAACATGCCGCTCTAGTCCGTGAAATCCAGCAAGACTACATCAAAGGTGATCTTCTTCATGTAGATTTTCTTGCGATTTCCTTAAAAGAAAAGCTGCGAACCTCTGTTTCAATAACATTAGTAGGTGTAGCTCCAGTATTAGAAGAATACAGCGCATTAATTGTTTCAGGTCTTGACCAAATTGAGGTTGAATGTTTGCCACAGGATCTACCTGAAGTTATTGAGGTAGACGTCAGTTCCTTGGAAGAACTGGGGGCAGCTATTTATTTGAAAGACATACCAACTATTGAAAAAGTTGAATTTTTATCTGATCCAGAAGAATTAATCGCCGTTGCTTCTGCCATCAAGGAAGAAGTCGAGGAAGTTGTTGAGGAAGAAGAAATTCTCGAGGATGTTGAGGAAGGCGCTGAACCCGAGGTCATTGAACGCGGTAAAGATGATGAGGGTGACGCTTCAGAAGAAGCCTAATTCAGAAAGTCATTCAATCAATAGCGAAGCGCTCTGCTTCGCTATTTTTTTACTATGTCGAGGAATTCTTTCACAAATGAAGCGGTTACCCCCCAGACTTTTTCTCCATCATACTCAGAAAATGAAACAATAGTTTGGCCTATTTTCTTTTGCCCATAGTACGTTTCGGTGTATGAATTTTCAGGAATTAGCAACCATTTTATAGGAATATATATTATCCGATCTACTTCAATTTTGTTAATTTTAATATCTTTAAGGCTGTGGATGAAACCAACGAAAGGATATATATAGAATCCAGTAGTGGTATTTCTGGCTTTTAATTTACCAAGAATTTCAATGTCAACTTTATTTACACCGATTTCCTCTTCAGTTTCTCGCAATGCAGCTGCTTGTGGATTTAAATCCTTTGTTTCAATACTTCCACCAGGAAATGAAATCTGATTCTGATGATTGTTTACAGAATTTGTTCTCTTTGTAAAAAGGATAACGAGTTCGTTCTCCCAGAAGGTGATAGGCAACAAAACAGATGCTTTGATGAGACCCCTGTCGATTGAATTCTTTAACAAGTATTGACCAATACACATTAATTTCGAGCGAGTAGATTCTATGAATATTTTTATTTGTTGATTCATAATATCACTGCAGCGGATAAACACGCCAAAATATTATTATATATAAATTGATTTAATTAACCAGCTTACTTCTCGGGATTCAAAAAATCTTTGCATTTAGCATAATATGTGATTGTGAATTTTTCAATGAACTTGATTGCATCTACTACACGCATAACCTCCCTCTTCATAATTAAGGGTGGTATTTCTTCTTCTACAAACTCTTCATGTTATTTTTTATTGTGATTGGCTAATCGGGCGGGCAAATATCAAATATCCTGTGTGAGCGACCATTCTGTCAGTAGGCCTAAGTTTAGTTTCTTCTGCTTGATAATGACGCAGCATTATCTCAGATACCTCAATAAAAACAAATTTCTTTCTGCGCAATTCAATTAACAATTTAATTATTTGATTAGTTGTTGGAAGAATGGTTCCAAAGAACCCCCCAGGAATAAGAGCTTTTTTGACTTGCTCTAAATAATCATATGGGTTTGGGACATCCAGAAAAATTGCATCTATATTTTTCTGATCAAACCCATCCTCGATATTTTTTTTGATGAAAGTAACTCTTTCCTCTATTCCAAGCCGACTAAGGTTCTTTATAGCTAGATTTTGCATTTCTGGTCTCACTTCATAGCTATATAAATGACCCTCGTTACCAATTACTGCTGCAATTATTTGCGTTAAACTTCCAGAGCCTGTTCCTGCCTCAATCACCTTTGCTCCATTGATGATATTTAGCTTTAATAGCGTATATCCGATGTCCTTAGCATACATAATTTGCGTATTACGTTTTGTGGTCTTTATCAGTTCTTCAATCCCTGGTTGAAATAAATAGAATGGACTTTCCTTATGGCTAAAGATTTCGCTTCCCCATTTCTCGCCAATAAGATCATCATGCTTCACTACGCCCCGATGTGTTTGAAAAATACCGCCTTTAATTAGATTAATAATAAAATATTTTTGTTTAGAGCCAATCAATAAGGCAAGATCTCCTTCTTGAGCTATTTCTCTAGATGTAATCCAATTCATTTTTTCCCTTTACGAATTTGATGGTTTTTTATTTTCACCAGATATCCAATAACCTATCAAACCAAGTATGACACTAAACAAAATGGCAAACCCAAAATTGATTTGCCCATAGTTGAAAAAATACAAGCCGTATCGTGATCCCAAATTGTTGCCAAACCAAAAGCCAATCCAGGAACTTAAGATCGACAGCAGCAATCGAAATGGTTTCCCGCCGAAAATAAGATGGATTAGTGAACCAATTAATCCTCCAATTAGGCTGCCAAATATGAAAACGGGGAATGTTAGAGTTGTCATGTTATTGCTTTTTACCAGAAATCTTTCCCCCGCCCAACACCTCATCTCCAGAATAAAAGACTGCGTATTGGCCAGGTGTAATATCGCGCAGTTTTTGAGAAAGGGTAACCCTTATTGTGTTTTTACTTGCTCTATCAATGCTGCATCTAATATATGAAGACCTGTATCTAATTTTAACATCACATGTAAATGGCATTTCAGGTTGTTTGTTTATCCAATTCAAATTGTTAACAACCATTTGGTCTCTTCCTAATTCGTCCATATGCCCAACAATAAGCCGATTCCGAATAAAATCTTTACTAATCACGTAATATGGTTCCTTTGCAGATACCCTGATGCCTTTTCTCTGACCAATTGTATAATAAGCCAGCCCTTTATGCTGTCCTAGTATTTTTTCTGAATTATCAA